>Ga0364873_10167_pt2 | contig 40428 bp, 32 predicted proteins | sample ExccelAu500001D3_2_FD_206928 | JGI IMG/M metagenome (GOLD analysis project Ga0364873, IMG submission 206928) | Enriched cells from Trout Bog Lake Hypolimnion, Wisconsin, USA - BchlTB.Aug07.5000.01.D3 | ecosystem: Environmental > Aquatic > Freshwater > Lake > Hypolimnion/Profundal zone | place... | reverse complement strand
AGAAGGTCATGGCGGAGGCGAAGAAGATGAACCTCGAGTTCATCCCCAGCGTCGGGGCCGTCGGTGGTTCTCCACTCCTTGGGAGAGATAACTCTGTCGTGGAATCGATGCCTTGCCGAAACGTTCGATTTATCGTGACTGGAGGCGTGCTGAAGCCAGCCGATCCTCCGATTCCGATCGTTAACGGCGGCCTCGATGCGTTTACGGGAGAATTACCCACAGGATTCAAAGGCACCCATCAAGACGATGTCGCCCTGTTCCCGGATACCGCCGTGCACCACGGCGGCACGGCAAGCCTTAGAGTCGAGGGCAAGAGCCAGAAAGATGGCGGAGGAATCTGGTTCCAGCAGCCGCTGATCGTTCGCCCATGGCATCAATACCGCGTTAGTTTCTGGACCAAATCCGATGGACCTGCCGGCTCGAATGCTTACCTGAATGTGCTGAGCTCCACGAGTGCCCAGATCGGCAGCCCTGCTCAATGGCACGCATCTCCAGATTGGGTACAGACCTTCATCATCTTCAACAGCCAAGACGACAATCAGGTGACTCTATCGGTTGGGGTCCGCCCTTCGGTTGGGGGGAAGGTCTGGGTCGACGATATCGCGATGGAGGATGTTGGCCTACTGAACGTAACTCGGCGTGCGAACACTCCCGTGCTCATTAAGGGCGACGATGGGGTCATCTATAACGAGGGCGCCGATATTGCCCCAGTAGCTGAGACGTTCCGAGTACCAGGATTCGGCCCCGGCCACTTCGATAACGCACACACTCCGCCTGCCGCGACGATTCTGCCCAATTCAAGACTTCATGAAGGACAAATCGTCTCGCTGGACTATTACGCCGCCGTCCTTGTTTACGGAGAACCGACGATCTGTATTAACGAGCCAAAGGCCAAGAAGATGTTCAAGGAGGAGATGCAGCGAACCTTCGACACGATGCATCCCCATTTCGTTTTCCTGAATATCGACGAGATTCGAGCCCTCGGCTGGGACCCGGCGTGCGAGGCGACAGGTCAAACCGCTGGTGAAATGCTTGCCAAGTTCTGCCGCGACGAATCCCAACTAGCGAAATCGATCGATCCTACCGTCCAAATCGTGACATACAACGATATGTTCGACCCGTATCACAACTCCAACGATCAGTACTATTTCGCTAAGGGCGGAACATCCGGTTCGATCAATGGGGTGCCCAAGGATACGATCATCGTCAACTGGAACCATACAAAGACCGTCCAGAGCCTTAACTACTTCTCGAACCTTGGCTACAAGCAGATCATATGGGGCTACTACGACAATACCGATCATCCGATTCCGATCAAAGAGTATGAAAAGATGTGCTCTGGCATCCCGGGGATCAAAGGCTTCGGCTATGTGACATGGATTGAGGACTACTCACAACTCGGTAGTTTCTACCAGCAGGCGATGAGTACCGGTCACTAGGAACCACACGTCCGGGCTCCCAAGATGCCCATACTTGATCCTCTCTCGGACAAGCGGATTTGAGAGAGGATAGAATATGCCGTTCGAAATGCTTTTATGTGTGGACTAACCGGACTTTGGCAATCACCTTCGGCTGACGCCAAGAAACTCACGTCGATCGTTGGCGACATGACGACGACGATCGCTCACCGAGGGCCCGACGATTCGGGTGTGTGGATCGACGCCTCTCACGGTATCGGGCTCGGTTTTCGGCGGCTTGCAATCCTCGATCTGTCTCCAATGGGGCACCAACCGATGCAGTCGCATGGTGGGCGCTACTGGATGGTCTTCAATGGCGAGATCTATAACTTCAAGGAGTTGCGCTGCGAGTTGGAAGCAGGCGGACACGACTTCCGGAGCGGATCGGACACGGAAGTAATCCTAGAGGGCGCAGAACAGTGGGGCATCGAAAAGACGATCTCGAAGCTCAATGGAATGTTCGCGATTGCGATCTGGGATGCCCGTGAGAAGACCCTGACGCTTGCCCGAGACCACTTCGGGATCAAGCCGATGTACTACGGATGGTGGAACGGAACGCTTCTTTTTGGATCTGAACTCAAGAGCCTCCGCGCGTTCCCTGGTTGCCGACCGGACATCGATCGCGGAGCCCTAACGCTCTACATACGCCACGGGTGCGTCCCCGGACCTTGGTCTATCTATAAAGACGTCTACAAGCTCCAGCCGGGCTGCATGGTGACGTTCCAGTCGCCTTCCGACCGTCAAGAACCCAAAGCATTTTGGTCGTTGCTCAAGGTTGCAAACGACAGCTTGGCGAATCCTTATCGGGGCAGCATCGATGAGGCAACCGACGACTTGGACGTTCTGTTACAGGACGTAATTGCCAGGCAGATGATGTCGGACGTCCCTCTTGGAGCGTTTCTCTCGGGTGGTATCGACTCTTCGCTTGTCGTTTCTCTGATGCAATCGCATAGCGCCCGGCCAGTCAAGACTTTCTGTATTGGATTCAGCGAGCAGGGATATGACGAGTCTCCGTTCGCAAAGCAGATCGCGAATCACCTTGGCACCGACCACACGGAGATGTTCGTGACGCACCAAGATGCGAGAGACCTGATTCCGAGGTTGCCTCACATTTACGACGAACCGTTCGCCGACGCGTCTGCCATCCCAACGACGCTCCTGTCCATTCTCACGAGAAAGCACGTAACTGTTAGCCTGTCTGGAGACGGCGGCGACGAGATGTTTGCCGGATATGTCCAGCACTGGGAATCGGATGTTCGCTTGGCGAAGATCAAGAAGATCCTTCCCGCCCTCCGTGGCCCTTTGGGAACCGGACTTGGGACCATAGGCGCATTGATGGGCGATTCTAACCAAGGCAGAACTTTCCGGTCGCGAGCCCAGTTGCTGCGCTGCAAGACCGACTGGGACTATATCAACCTGTGGGTTGGAACTTGGAAGGACGCTTCACGAGTGGTGAAGGGTGGATTTGAGCCTTCGATTACAGGGTGGCGAACCGACGCCATGCCGAATATCGATAACCTCGACGCCAAGCATCAGTACATCGACAGCGTTTTCGGGCTTCCCGACGATATGCTTACGAAGGTCGACCGCGCCAGTTCATCGACGGGCCTAGAAGCGCGCGTACCGCTTCTCGATCCGCGAGTCGCCGAATTCGCATGGCGTCTGCCTTGGGAAATGAAAGTCGCAAGGCCCAACTACGGAAAAGCCGTGCTTAGGAATGTTCTCAAGAAGTACGTGCCCGCAGAAATGTTCGAAAGGCCGAAACAGGGATTCAGCGTCCCTATCGCAGCATGGCTTAGGGGACCCCTTCGCGATTGGTGCGAGCACATGATCGACGAGAAGAGGCTCCGAGAGGAAGGGTTCTTTGAACCAGGACCGATTCGAAAGCAGTGGGAGATCGTTCAGCAATCGAATCGGGATTGGGAAAAGGCCCTCTGGATTATTCTTGTCTTTCAGGCCTGGCAAGAAGCGGCGAATCCAGGTTCCTAGTTAAGAACCTGGATTCCCAGCGTCACTTTTTCTTCATGATTTCGCGAAGCTGCTTCTCTTTCTCCGGTCCCCAATATTTGCAGTCGAGATTGAGAAAGACCGAAGTGTACGGCAGGGTCATGGTCGTCTTCAGGATAACGACCTTGAACGTTTTGCCGGATTCATCCAGTTTAGCGATCATATCGCCATGCAAGACGCCTTGAACCGAGCGCCCCTTTAGGAGCTTATAGAGGTCCTTCTTGTAGCGGTCGACTCCCGGGGCAAGATGGTCGTTCAGCGGCTTTAGTTCGGCATCTACGTAGATGATTGGGGTCACATGCTTTGAGGTTCCGAGTTGCCTCAAAACTTCTTGAACGACTTCAATTTGAGTAGCACCGGTCTCGATGGTGACGATTCCTGAGCTGTTCTGAGCCGGATAGGCGGAGTCCGCAACGACGATCCAGTTTCGATGACCCAAGATCGGGAGTTGTTCGCGTAACAGGTTCTTCCAACCTGCCGAATGTGAAGGAGCGTCCGCAAAGACGCCGACAATTCCAAGGAGCACAAGCGCAACGATGAGTGTGGCCTTAATCATTAATAAACCTCTTCGAGAACCATACCGAAGATTTTGCGCCCAACGCTCGTTCGTCGGTAGAATCCGTTCCTGATGGCCCCTTCTGTATTCGCCCTAACCACGCTTTGCCTGCTCTCGTTAGTCGTGGAAGCGATTGGGCAATCTTCGCCTCCAGATCAGACGGCTTCTACCCTCCAGACCCGATCGTGGCTTGGTGCTCATCAATCAGAGCGTCTGATCATCGTCACTGACCCCAGAGACAAACCGGTAAGGCGGCACGACCGAATTCCTGCTATTTGGATGACTCGATCAAAAGGCGAGCTTGAGCGGTTTGACGGAGTAGCGCAACCTGGAGAGTTCTATGTGTTTCAGGTCTCAGTCGTCAACAACGGAATTCAACCCGTAACCATTCATTCGATAGCTTTCCGCGGACTACCCAAGGAGATTGAAGCCACTTGCCTGAATCAGGCGGTGAGCATGGACCCAGGCAAAAGGATCACGATTCAACCAAGTCAAATCCAGCCATTGTGGATCGGAATTCAAGCCGTTCAACCAGGGATCGTATCTGGAAACGTCGAGATTGCCGTTGCGTTAGGTGAGTCGGGCTCATTTGAACAGTTATCCGCACCTTTTCGAGTCAAGGTCGAGGGGACACCCGTTCCCAACCATGGAGTAGACGAGGGATGGCGGTTGGCGCGGCTCAAATGGCTGTTACCCAGCGAGCTCGGAATCGACTCCAAACCGACGAAGTCTTTCAAGGCAATTGGTCGGATCGGGAATCTGATTACGCTGACAAGCACAACTCTGGCGTTGGAGCCAAACGGACTGCCCGCACAGATCAAATCGCGATCGGAAAGCCCCTTGGAGCTACTTGCGGCGCCCGCTCACCTTGCGGTTGTCTCTGAGAAAGGTGAATTGAGTTGGTCGACTCCTCATTTAGCGTTTGCACCGCATCGCGATGATCGGGTCTCGTGGAAAGCGACACAAGACTCAAAGGAGGCTACGCTTTTAGTCGAAGGTTCGGCTGAGTTCGACGGGTTCGTTCGTTACCGGGTCGTCCTAGAGGCAAAAGAGGCTCTGAACCTCAGCGATGTGCGACTCGATGTACCGTACCGAAAGGAATCCGCACGATTCCAACTCGGGCTAGGGTTTCACGGAGGATATGCGCCGCCTAAGACCGATTGGAAATGGAACGTCGCCTATCAGCAGGACTGCGTTTGGCTCGGCGATGTGAGTGTAGGGGCCCAGTGGCGATTCAAGGGGTCGAATTACGAGCGACCGCTCGTGAACATCTACTACGGCTTTCGTCCGTTAAACCTGCCCGACTCCTGGGGTAACTCGGGACTTGGCGGAATCCAGGTTGAGCCGTCTGGCGTCAAGTCCACCTTACTGAAGGCCTACTCAGGCAATCGGCGGATGGAGCCGGGAGAACGCCTCGAGTTCAACTTCGACTTGCAGATCACCCCTTCCCGCCCTATCGACACCGAGAAGCAATGGGCGACTCGTTTCTACCACCCGAACGAGCTTTCAGAGGCAGCGAAGATCGATCAAGCAGTCGACACCGCCAAACAAGACGGCGCCAACGTCATCAATATCCACCATCGCAAACCGGTAAATCCGTTCATCAACTACCCATTTAACGACTTCTCCGTCCCCGACCTAAAGTCGTTTGTCGATAGCGCCCACAAGCGGGACATCCGAGTCAAGCTGTACTACACTACACGTGAGCTCACTTGGCAGCTTCCCGAAATATGGGCACTCAAGAGTTTTGGGGACGCGATTATTCAGTCGGGACCAGGGCCAAACGCACGGACGGTAATCAACCCGAACGGCGCCCACCCGCTCCTAACCGAAAGCCTTGTCGACAACTTCATCCCCGCTTGGACGGCATCGCTCGATGGCAAATACGCCGGTAAATTGGATCTCGCCGTCATCACCAGGCCCGATTCGGCATGGTCGAATTACTACCTGAACGGCCTCGATTGGCTGGTCAAGAACATCCACATCGACGGCACCTACATCGACGACACCGCGTTGGATCGAACGAGCCTTCAGCGTGCCCGCAGGATTCTGGAGGGGGGACGTCCCGATCCTTTGATCGACCTCCATTCATGGAACCACGAAGACCCACTTGCCGCGCGCGGCTCAAGCACAAGCATCTACATGGAGTTGTTCCCTTACATCGACCGAATATGGCTCGGCGAAGGTTTCGACTATACGAACACGACGCCAGACTACTGGCTCGTCGCAATGTCTGGGATTCCCTATGGGGTCATGAGTGAGATGCTTCAAAACGGAGGCAACGTCTGGCGGGGAATGCTATTTGGCGAAACTTGTCGACTCGGTTGGTCGGGAGATCCCCGTTCGATGTGGCAATTCTGGGATCGATTCGGTATGTCCGGGACTCAGATGATCGGGTGGTGGGACCGTGGATGCCCCGTGAAAACCGATTCGATAGACGTGCCGGCGACGGTTTACAAGAAGAGTGGTAAGTGTCTAGTGGCCATTGCCAATTGGACCGGCAAAGCGAAGGAAATCAGGCTCTTAATCGACTGGAAGAAGCTTGGATTGGACCCTTCGAAAGCGAAGATATCTGCTCAATCCATCGAAGGTTTCCAGTCCGAAACGAAGTGGAACGTCGGCGAGCCGATCGAGGTGCCTGGAGGGAAAGGCTGGCTACTCGTGATTCAGTAGCAGCCAACCCTGCAAGCGTCTAGCTTCCAATTACCAACTGTGCATCTCGACGGCCTGGCATCGGGCGCACCTTCATCGTAAACCGACCTGAACCAGGATCGAAGGCACTTATTGTAGCGGTCCCGCGGATAACCTTGACGAAAGGTGGTTTTGAGCTAACACCTTCTAAGACTACATCCGACTCGTCTTTGGCAAACCGCAAGGAGAGGTTCAACCCATCTTTCTTCTCGACTAGAGAGGGTATCCGCTGCTTGCCAGTGGGCACAAATTTGCCGAGGTCGCCGAGAAGCACGATTCCAGAGATTGTTGGCTCCTCGATCATCCAGTAGCCATAGTCCGACTTGCCGATAGAAGCGTGAACTGAGCCGTCTTTGCCCACGAAGCCACCTTCGTTTGTGTTGAAATCGTATACGTAGGCACTCGACTTCACTCCAACATCGGCTAGCTTGAATACGACCGAGCGATTCGTTCTTAGCCTAGGAAAAGCAAATACATAAGTCGCCCTTATACCGTTGTGGTCGGTGAACGTCGAAGCAATGAACGGGTCTTGTTTGCGCGTTGCACCTCCGAGGTAGGTCGCATCGATCGGTACCAACGGTTGATCGGGTTTCACAATGGTTCCATCGGGCATCGCTGCTTTGAGGATGTTCGCCTTGCTCTCTTTGCCGATGGCGTCCCCGGTTCCGACCGGTCCCGCTGAAAGTACGGAGAGGATCATATTGGCGGTCTCCGAACTCTTAAACACGTCGCACCAGGGCCAAACCCCAACATCGTGGGCAAGCCGTGACACATATAGGAAGTCCGCCCACTTCCCAGGTTCAAATCGGTCTCCACTTGTGCGAATCGTCGTGAGGTTCGAATACTTCAACCCCTGAAGGAAAAACCTAGGAGTTCCCATGCAGTACTGCATACTCAGCCCTTGTCGCCGACATGCATCGGCCATACCGTCCGTGAATGCGTCCCCGATTCCGACTTTGGATGCCATTTCTGGACTATTCAAGTAGATCTGGTCCAACCAATCCTGTTCATAGCAAACGACACCGGAGTCCTTCAGGTACTCGACCGTGTCTGCCCACCAGCTCGGATCGATCGCAGCAACACCGGAGATCTTGAATCGATCGTGATAGGGACTGTTCCTATCCATCCAGCGGTTGTGAACTGCTAAAGGCAATCCTAGTTCGTGCTGGAATGCTGAGAGTCCATTTGGGAACAGGCTCGGGTGAGCACGGTACTCCATGAGGCCACCGTATCGGTTCCAACTCGCAATCGGTAACCGGTTGTTCTTCTTGGCTCCCCCCACATGTCCGGCAGGATCGTTTGTCGACTTCTGGTACCACCAACTGTCCAATTGCATGTATCCCAGTGGAATCCCCTCTTCGCGGTAACGAGATCGCAAGTCGAGCAGCGTCGAGGCGTATCCTTTGCTCTGATCGTAGTTGTAGTAGTAATCCGCGCCGTTGTCGGTCCAATAACCGAACGATTTCAAGAGCACATCCGACTCGTTAGAAGGCGTCCGCTTGTGAAAGAGCGATCGGAGCACCGCCCCCCATTTGTCCCAGGCCGATCCAATGCCATCCGAAAAGACAAGCACAGAATCCTGGTTGAACCCGGCGGGGATGTTCACTATTCGATCGACTGGGGCCACCCCTATGGCAGACTTGCCGTCTCCTACCATGGTCGTGACCATGAATTCAGAAGCTGGAGACACGACCATCGAGTGCGCATGATCGTCGAAGAGCAGCCAAGGCGTGCAAGTCTTGGATGTGCTGAATGCAGGCGGAGAGAAGGTGCGGTCCTGATAGCTAAAGGAGTGCAGCCCTTTCTCCGATGGAACCAGGAAGGGGAATGCGAGTCCTTTTCCTTGAGTCGACTTTGTATAGTGAGCCCGCATCCAAACCGCATCGCGGTCTTCATAGAGCCTTGCGGTTCCGCGGAAAGGAACTGCACCTTTTACATCAAAGACTAACTCGCGGAACTTGCCGACATCATCTTTGCCCGTTCGAATGCCGGCATTTGTTGCCTGCCGCCCCAGGTCGCCGGTAAACTGCCAATTCCGAACTGCGTTCGAGACTTGGTAGAGACCTTTTTCGGGCTGAAGTGACACCCAGACGGTTCCATCGAGAGAGTGAATCGTCAACGTCTCATTTCCGAGTTCCCCAGGAAGACAGCCCCTAGTTATGGTGGCGGCAATGACTAAGGCGGATAAACCGAACATCGGACAATGAGTCTATCCCGGTTTGAGGGTTTCCTACCGACCGCGAAGTTCGTCGCCGACCAAGGCTTGAAGTAATTCGACTGGAACAAAGATCACTTTGCCTCGGCTAACCGATTCCCCGTGAAGCTGTTTCTGCGCCCCATTGAAGATGAACCACCTCGATCCCTGATCGTAAGTGATCCTATCCCGCGAACGGACGATGCTCAGGCGTACTCGATCGTTCCTTTCGTCAACATGAGCGCCTAAAAGCGTCGCGGTAGCTTCAAGAGAAACATAGATGGTCCCGTCTTGGCGGAATGGCGCCTCATCCGATTTAAAGCGCAAGAGCCGGTCACCTAAAAATAGCTTCGCCTCATTTCCATCGGCATAATCGGCTCTGACGACAAGGGCGCCGCCTGCCATGGTTTGAACTAATTCAAATGGCACAAAGAGGACTGGGTCGTGTCCTTCGGGAGCGGAACGAAGCGATTGACGGACGCCGTTAAAGATAAACCAGGAGCTACCGGGGTGACACTCGAGTCGATCGGTTCCACGAGTTAGGATCCATTGCCTGCCATCTTTCCCTCTTCGCACGCCTGCCCCAATAGCCAGGCACACGGTTCGCAAAGGCACCATTGCCGTCCTGCCCGAGTAATAGGGCCTCTCTCCCTTGGAGAACCTGATTAGCCGGCCTTCATAGGATACGGATGGCTCCACTTGAGCATAGGCCCGCCCGACAGCAACAGCGCCAACAAGGATTACGAGAGCTTTGTTCAAGCTTTTGAGCAGTGGCCTCATCGAATATAGATACTGCGATCTCCGCTCAGAAACTCCCGACACGTCCAAGTTTGCGCTATTCCTATCGTATCCAGCGATCGATAGTCTCCAGATTGCTCAAGAAAACCTCGGTGATCTCAGGATCGAAATGTCGGCCCGCCTGAACCCTAATGAAGTGAACAGCCTGTTCCCTAGACCAACCTTTTCTGTACGGCCTATCCGATCGCAGGGCATCCCATACATCGATCACGGCGAAAATCCGAGCAGATAACGGGATCTGTTTTCCTTTCAGGCCGCGCGGGTAACCGGTGCCATCCCACTTCTCATGATGGCAAAACGGGATATCGATCGCGGGCTTTAAGAAGCTCACCGGCTCCAAAAGGTCAAGCGCAATTCCTGGGTGTCGCCTCATGACGACCCATTCACTTTGATCCAGTTCGCCCGCCTTGAGGAGAACGCTATCCGGAATCGCCATCTTTCCAATGTCGTGGAGCAATGCGCCCCGTCTCATGTGTGAGATCTCTTGCGGAGGAACATCCATCAACTTCGCAAGATCGACAGTCATCTCGGTGACTCGGCGAGTATGACCTTCCGTCTCATGGTCGCGAAGATCGAGTGCGCGAGCCCATCCTTCAATTGTGGCGTCATAGGCCGCCGTCAACTCCCGGTTGGCTGTTCGCAGACTCTTGAGAAGGTTCGTGTTGTCGACGGCGATGGCAGCCTGGGATGCAAGCATCTCTGCGAAATTGTCGAGATCCACATTTTGAGGCAATTCCGCCTTGTGATAGATCTCCAGCACGCCGAGAATATTCTCATTTGCGATGAGCGGTACTGCTAGATAGGTCTCGAACCCAGCCGCTATCATCGTGCCAAAGCGTCGCCCTCTTGTCCCACTTTCCTGGAGTTCTTCCAGTCTCGATCGGTGCCGATTCAGAATAAGATCGCGGCCAAGCGGCGGTACCACAACGCCGACCTCAAAGCCAATCGAAGTTTCCAGACGAAACATCCCAGACTTCTCGTCGAATAGGTGGATCGCGGCAGCATGAATTCCGGTCTGAAGCCGCAACTGATCCAGAAGCATATCGAGAGTGGTACGCAGATCGAGGTTTTCGCTAACGGTTGCGTGAACGATACTCAGAGAGTGGAGGCGCTTCAGGTGGAATTCGGTTCTTTCACGGAGTGCCGCCCTTCGAAGCGATGCTGCGGCAATCTCGGCAAGAATCCCAAGGAGCCTTGATTCGCCGCTTGAAAACGCTTCGCCAACTGCGCCAGGATCGACCGTTTTGCCCAACCAAAGAACCCCAATGACTTCCCCACGGGCGACCAAAGGAACTCCGAGAACGGCCGTCGGGGTCTTGAGAACACCGTTCAAAATAGTGGAAAGATCACTTCGGAGGGCTTCCGCCAGCTTTGCTTCAGCCTCACCGAACACGTTGGCGACCATGCCGCCATGCTTTTCGAATCGAAGCCCGGAAAGGCCTTCAAAAACGCCACTCACATGCCGGACAACGACATCGTCCGAATCGGGATCGACGAGTCCGACGCCCAAGCTTTGAAGGTCCAAGGTGCGCGCTATCTGCTGCGAAATTACAGGCAGCATCTCGCTGGTCGTCTCTACCTCACGAAGGGCAAGACTGATCGCGGCAACTGCTTCTAATTCACGATCCCGTTGTACACGGTCGGAAATATCGTGGATCGATCCGACCATCCGGCACGGACGATCGCGCTTATCATAGATCAGCTTCCCGTAAGCCTCATAAACTCCATACGACCCATCGCCATGTCGTAATCTGAGTTCGACTCGGAAAGGAGTCTTCTTTCGAACATGCCGAATGAGAGCCGCAAAGAACGCCATCCGATCGTCGGGATGAACGAGGCCAAACGTCTTCCTGCGCTGAGGTGAAAGTACAGTCGGCAGTAAGCCCAGAAGGTCATAGACACGATCGGACCACGAAAGGGTGTCCGAGTCTCGGTCCCATTCCCAAATTGCATCGGTGCTCGCGTCGGTTACGAGTCGAAGGCGCTCCTCGCTTGCTTCAAGAGTTGCTTTGTGAGCACGAAGCTGCTCGTACAGTTCGTGGTTGAGGACCGCAACAGCCATATTGTTGGCGACAATCTGTAAGTGTGCCAAGTCATCATTCGAGAAAAACTTCGGCTCTGCGTGCATGAACACGCCGATAACCCCGATGATCCGGTCCTTGACCGTCAATGGCGCTCCCGCGTAGGAAACAAAGGTGTATCTGGCGGGCTGGCTCGGGTCCGGCGCTGGCATGTCGTCGGAATCTCGAGTATCGAAAATCGTTATTGGAGCCCCTTCTCGCATCACGCGAGCGGGCAAGCCAACATTGCATGGTATTCGCTCGGGAAGAAGGTCGAACGAAACTCCTACGTTTGCCAGGAGATACAATTCGTCTTCACGAATCAGGCGAACGACGCAGGCATCGACGTTAAACGCAACGCGCACCTGCTCAGCCATAAGCTGAACTTGTTCGGCGAGCGGAAGCGATCCGATAACGGCGCCGGTAACCCGCGTCAGCGATTTCAGTCTCTCATTGGAAACCTGTAGGTCCCGTTCAAATCGGTTTCGATCGGTTATGTCTCGGACGACCAAAACCCGAACCGGCTTTCTTTGCATCGAAATGACGTGCGAACTCACATCGACTTCGATTACGGTTCCATCCTTTCGAACATGACGCTCCTCGACGTGTGAGGGCTTCGTCGGATCCATGCGATTGAGCCTGAGATCGGATTCCTGCGCAATCTCGTCGCACCATAGTTCGCTAATCAACATTCGCAAGAACTCGTCCTTGCTATAGCCGTAGTGGTCGACCGCTTGCTGGTTTACGTCAAGGATCCTTCGCGAGAACCAATCGTAACTAATTACCGGCAACGGGACGCCTTCGAACAGCTCTCGATGACGGATCTCGGCATCTTCGCGCTCGGTTTCGAGGGCCTTCCGTTCAATTTCCGTTAGCTTGTGCCCCGGACTCTTCGCCAAGGTGCAATCTGTAATAAAGCCGCGCAGCAAATTCGGCCTCGGAGCGTCTCCGACAACCCTTACCGATTTCGTCGTACCAAGAGCCGTCAAGATCCGAGCTTCAAACTGGAACGGCATCCCACTCACGGCCGCCTGCCGGAGCGTCACCATGGCTTGTCGGCGAGAGCTGTCATGGAGAACCTCGCCCCATGTCATTGCAATGCCCGGCCGAAGGCACGAAAGCATGGAAAGAGTCTGGGCGCTTGCAGGCCCGAACTGCCAAGAGTCCGTGTCGGATTCCCAGTACCCGGAGGCAGGCTCCAAGTCGGGCGTTACGCCCGCTTGAAATACGGTAGCTATTTCACCACCGTCCGTATCTGCAGTTGCCGTTTCATCTCAGGTCCAACCGAAGCACTAATTCAACCGGTTTAGTCAGTTGACTCTTTGTGGGTCGCTTGATCGTTTCTCACGCCGCACTCACTTGCCACCAACTAGATTACTTCCTTTCCGTTACCTATGCGAAGATAACTCAATATAAGGCAAGAAATACGATCCTGTACAGGAAAAACATGGGATTGCGATAAATGTGTCGGACGTAAACGCGTTAGCCTAGAAATCTCTTACTAAATTGCTGTCAATATGCGAGGTCCTTGTTCGGTAATAGCGACCGTATGCTCAAAGTGGGCGCCAATGGATCCATCGCGTGTGACAACAGCCCAAGGATCGCCTGGGCGGTGCTTGATACCCGGTGCTCCGGCTGTTACCATAGGCTCGATGCAAAAGGTCATCCCAACCAATAGCGTCAATCCCTTTCCCGGGAATCCGTAATTAGGAACATCGATACCTTCCTCGTGGACCTCACAACCAACGCCATGGCCAGAAAGCTCTCTGATCACGCCAAATCCATTCCGCTCCACAAGACGTTGAACGGCACTTGATATATCACCCATTTTCGCCCCGACTTGAGCCTTAGCAATCCCATGGCGGAGTGCCTCTTGTGTTACGGAAAGGAGCCTCTGAGCTTTCAGGCTTCCTTTGCCTACGATCACAGTTATGGCGGTATCGGCAAGCCACCCGTCGACATCGGCGACCAGATCCAACCCGACCACATCGCCATCTTTGAGAATTTGCTTTGGCGATGGCTGGCCATGAATCACCTCGTCGTTTACCGATATGCAGGTTGCGAATTCATAGGGCACCTTACTGAACCGGGGGTGGTAGCCCAGCAATGCAGGTCGGGCTCCATGTCGATGCAACTCCTCGCGAGCAATTTCTTCCAGATCCATGGTGGATATTCCGGGGACAACCGATTCTCGCAATCGCTTAAGGGTCATTGCTGCAGACCGGCCTGCAACAGCCATCGAGTCAATTTCAATTTCCGTCTTGAGTCGCATTATTTACTCAGATACCCCACGAATCCAATGAGCGGCTAATTCGTCACATGTCAAATACTGTGGCATTAACATAGGTTTTATGTCCATGAAAGACGGTACAGAGAAGCCTTGACTAGCGAACGGGGCATTTCCAACACATCATTGGTTCATGGGATTTGTGATCACGCTAATTGTTACTTGGATCGCCGCTTCTATGCTCCAGCATAGGTCGATCCCTGTGCCTGTTTTGCATAGGAAGTCGAATAAGACGTTTCACGATCTTCACGATATGCCCTGATTGAGAGTTCGTCAACGCACCTTCCTCTATCCGTTACAGAAATAGTCCGATCGCAGCATTCCCCGTCTCGTTTGTATAAGAGTATTCAAGATCCCTCAAAAAGACGTTTAAGTCGTCACTTTCTGAGTCTGGAATCTGTAACCCAACTAGTACTCGTCCGAAATCTGCTCCGTGATTTCGATAGTGGAACAAACTGATATTCCACCTCTCGCCCATCCGTTGCAGAAAATTCATCAAGGCCCCGGGCCGCTCCGGAAACTGGAAATTTAGCATCGTTTCCGTTCCGACCTGCGGCGCCCTCCCACCGACCATATGCCGAACATGAAGCTTGGCCACCTCGTTGTCGGTGAGATCGATCGTCTCGTATCCGATCCCCACTAGCAGATCGATGACTTCCTTGAGCTCGCTTGCGCCGGCAATCTGAAGCCCTACAAAGACATGGGCCTGGTTGGCATCGGCATATCGATAGTTGAATTCGGTTACGCTTCTCGCGCCGATCGCCGCACAAAACTGCCGGAAGCTGCCTGGCCGTTCTGGAATGGTGACCGCGACTACAGCCTCGCGTCGCTCTCCAATTTCTGCCCTTTCGGATATATGGCGAAGGCGGTCGAAGTTCATATTCGCGCCGCTTGCGATTGCTACGAAGACCTGACCCTTCGTATCTTCCCGATCGACATACCTTCTTAGGCCCGCGTAAGCCAATGCTCCCGATGGCTCCAATATGGAGCGCCGATCCTCATAAATCTCTTTAACTGCACCGCAAATCTCGTCGTTTGAAACGACAATGACTTCGTCGACCAATGTTTGCGCCAGACGAAACGTCTCGATTCCGACCTGCCTTACCGCTACGCCGTCGGCTAGGCTGCCGACCGAACCGAGTTTGACTCGGCGACCAGCCTTAAGGGATTGAGCCATTGCGTCGGCATCCTCCGGCTCAACTCCAATTACCTTTATTTCGGGACGGAGTTCTTTCACAAAGGCGGCAATTCCCCCAATAAGGCCACCACCGCCAACCGGCACAAATATGGCGTCCAACCTTCCACCGTGCTGCTTCAGAATCTCCATTCCGACCGTCCCTTGCCCGGCGATGACGTCGGGATCGTCGTACGGATGGACAAAGGTCAAGCCTTCCTCGGCGCACAATTGAGAAGCAAATTCAAAAGCTCCATCGTAGTTGTCGCCCTTCAAAATTACGGTTGCGCCAAGCCGTCTAACAGCATCCACCTTGATCTGGGCGGTCGTTTGTGGCATCACGATCTTTGCGCGGATACCCAGCTTCTGCGCTGCCAAAGCAACTCCTTGCGCGTGATTTCCTGCCGATGATGCGACTACTCCAGCGGCCGCCTGTTCCGGCGTTAGGCGAACCATCCTGTTGTAGGCGCCACGGAGCTTGAAGGAGAAGATAGGTTGAGTATCTTCTCGCTTTAGCCAAACCTCGTTTTTGAGCCTGGCGCTAATCAAAGGGGCAAAGTCCAGAGGGGACTCGATCGCTACGTCGTAGACCCTTGCGCTCAGGATTCGCTTCAAATACTCTGCCGACATCGACTAGAACCTACCTCAGCCGACGATTCGCGATTTCTGCAAACGAGATGCGTGCACTCCAAACGACCTCTCAATTACTTAACAGCAATACGCGATTATCGTTAAACCGGTTAAATTAACATCTTTGAACTCAAATATTGAGTTTTCAGCCAGCATCTAATCGCCAGGAGCGGCAGCCAAGAATCAGAGCAATGTGATAAAAACACCTGGTTAACCGTGTAAATGAATGCATTTTTCTCATTAAAATCGCACTTCTCACGAAATCCGCTTGGGGATTCCCGAAATCGCCGGTATAAATAGAGTATGAGGTCCGAGAGGTATGCACGCCTCCGCGCAGGAATTCAGGCGGGGTTGCTCGCGTCTGTGATTTTGGGTTTTGTGATTTGGCTTTTTGGCTATATCACAGGCTACAGATTGCTGACCTCTCTCATGTGCATCTTTTCTGCTGGGCTAGGGCTCATATCGGGTGCGCAAGTCTATATTTCCAACCCGGAAGAACGCGCTCAACGTGACGAAGTATTGGCCGAGCTTGAGCAGAAGTCTCAAGAAAAGGCGCTTGGCCGATCAGGCAAGCTCACTAGCAAAGGCCGTCGCGGCTAAAAATCGGCTTAGTCCGACCCCTTTTCGTGCAAACTCTGGATGATGAAGATCATCCGCTTCCTTGACGAAGTTGGCCATGAACGAATTGGGTTACTTCAAGTCGACGGGTCGGCCGAGGTCGTAGTCGGCGACGTATTCGGCGATCTCAAACGAACTGGCGAATCGGCAACGATCTCAAAGCTACTTGCGCCGATTGTTCCGACGGCGATTCTAGCGATCGGGCTCAACTATCGCCGCCATGCGGAGGAATCAGGAGCCAAGATTCCTGAGTTTCCGATCCTTTTCATCAAGAGCCCTAACACGCTCCAGAATCCCAACGATCCAATTCAGATCCCTTCGCACTTGAAGAGCGACGAGGTTGACTACGAGTGCGAACTCGCTGTTGTGATCGGCAAGACCTGCAAGAATGCGACCAAGGAGAATGCCCTCGATTTTGTTCTTGGCTATACATGCGCCAACGATGTCAGCGCTCGGGATTGGCAAATAAAGCGTGGAGGTTCGCAGTGGTGCCGCGGGAAATGTTTCGACACCTTCTGCCCCATTGGCCCCGCGATCGTCACAAAGGACGAAATCTTGAACCCGAATAGCCTCGGAATCAGAACGATATTGAACGGTGTCGAGGTCCAGTCGTGGAATACCGACGATATGATATTTGGCGTCCCGGAACTCATCGAATTCCTGAGTGGGAGCACGACTCTTTTCCCTGGCACAGTCATCATCACCGGAACACCTCATGGAGTCGGGATGGGAAGGAAGCCGCAGGTTTGGCTCAAGCCGGGAGATGTCGTTTCGATCGAAATAGATTCCATCGGTACATTGACGAATCCGGTAATCGACGAACCGTAAGCCATGCTAAAGGTCGGCCCAAACCCCTATGGACTTTGCTGCACACTTGGCCTCCAGGGCAGTTTTGAACGCCCAAAAGACATATTCTGGTTCATCGAATTGGCCGAGTCGATGCAGGCTCGATGCATTGAGTTTCACTTTCAACATGTTGCCGGATTGAGCGTCGAATCGCTCAGTACCGTCCGTCGACGCCTTGCTGCCGCATCGATTCAGCCGATCATCAGTGGACCATGGCCGTTGTCGGCGATTCCTGGGGCGTTTCCGCTAGCTAAAGCTCTTGGCGTCAAGATCGTTCGTACCCACCTTTCTCCTATCCTTTGCGGCGCAAGGGCAGCCGAAGGTCCGGCTTGGAATTCAAGGCTTGGTGAGATTCGCGCAGACATCAAGGACCTCGGCCCAAAATTCATAGATGAAGACCTGACGCTCGCGATTGAAAACCATCAGGATTTTGGAAGCGAGGAGTTAATGGAGTTCTGCGAGATTGGTGGACCGTCGGTCGGAATCACCCTCGACACAGGAAATCCGCTAGCCGTCGGTGAGGCGCCTCTAGCGTTTGCCAGAGTGGTGGCCCCAAAGGTTCGGCATATCCACCTCAAGGACTATCGGGTGGTACGGACGGAAGAGGGATACCGTCTCGTCCGATGCGCAATTGGCGACGGAGCAATCCCGCTTCAAGAGATGGCAGCGATTCTTGAGGCGTATAGGTCTGATCTGACTGCCTCGATAGAGCCGGGAGCACTTGAGTCTCGTCATGTGAGGCTACTTACTACCGACTGGTGGAGCGGATATCCGGCACGATCGGACGAAGCCAAGCAAGCGTGCCTGGAGGCAGCCCAACGTAATGCCTTCACGGAGACTGAGGAGTGGAGGACGCCATGGGAACTTGGCCTCTGCCCGGAGAAGGTTTCCGAGTTCGAAATAGATCAGATGACGAGGAGTGTTCAAAACATGAAATCTTTCGGTTGGTTACCGCTATGAATGTTCTCGATAGCTTTCGGCTCGACGGCAGAACGGCCCTCGTTACCGGAGGATCGAAAGGCCTTGGCCAGGTCATTGCGACCGCGCTTGCAGAAGCCGGAGCGAACGTCGCAGTTGTTAGTCGCACCGAAGCCGAATGCGAAACCACCGCAAGTCGGATCGCAGCCTCAACAGGCCGCAGGACTTTCTATACAACGGCCGATTTGACCGTTGGACCCCAAGTCGCAGCGATGGTCGACCGCGTGCAGTCTCAATTCGGCGCCATCGATATCCTCGTCAATAATGCGGGCGTAAACACGAGGGGCCTCTCGCATGAGCTATCTGAGGAGGATTTTGACGCGGTCGTGGCAATCAATCTTAAAGCACCGTTCCTTTGCTCAAGAATCGTCGGTCCCCAAATGTGCGAGCGGGGTTGGGGCCGAATTATCAATCTGGGAAGCATCCTAAGCACCGTAGCGTTGCCGGGAAGAGCCCCTTATTGTGCGGCCAAGGCGGGGGTATCCAACCTGACGCGTGTTCTCGCACTTGAATGGGCACAAAAAGGGGTGACCGTCAACGCCATCTGTCCCGGCCCATTTGCCACCGACATGAACAAGCCGCTGTTAGAGGATCCAGAGAAGTACAAGGCGTTCGTCTCCAAGATCCCAATGGGGAGATGGGGCGAACTGGATGAGATAGCGGGAATTGCCGTGTTCTTGGCGTCGAATGCATCCTCATTCGTCACTGGTAGCATGTTGTACGTCGATGGAGGCTGGACCGCTCAATGAAAGCACTCGTATACACGGCACTGAAAACAGTTGAGATTCAAGATCGCCCGGAGCCGATTCCGGGTCCCGATGAGGTGAAGATCAGGATTTCAGCGACAGGAATCTGCGGATCGGATGTTCATGGATTCCTAGGACACAGTAGTCGTCGCTTGCCTGGTTTGACTCTCGGACATGAGACAGTCGGACACGTCGTCGAGGAAAGCGGCCCCCTCCTTGGAGCACGAGTGTCGGTTAATCCGCTTATTTCTTGTGGTCACTGTGCCGCCTGCGTTTCCGGCAGACACAACTGTTGCGCCTCTTGGCGGCTGCTCGGCCTCGATGACACCCAAGGGGCGTTCGCCGAATATGTCGTCGTTCCGCGACGGAACGTCCATATCCTTCCCGACTCTGTCAGCGATGCCTCTGCCGTCATGGTCGAACCGCTGGCAAACGCCATCCACATCCTCTCAATGATCCCCGTATCGGCAGGCCTCCTACCCACTGTAGCTATCCTTGGAGGAGGAACCTTGGGTGCATGCATCTTAAGCGTTGCCAGGGTTCGCGGGCTTAATGTCGTTGCCGTGTCAGAGACGGATCCTATGCGAGCGATCGTCGCCCGATTGCTTGGCGCAACGCAAGTAATCGACCCGCTCGCGTTAGACTTTGCATCCGAGGTTATGGCTGCCACCGATGGTGCAGGCGTTACCGTTGCCGTCGATGCCGTCGGCAATTCGACGACTCGGAATACTGCGGCAAAGATCGTCTCGAAGGGGGGGACAGCCCTACTCCTTGGACTTGACGAAGGGCCGACCTCATTCGACTTCTTCGACCTTATTCGCCGCGAAGTTAGGTTGCAAACGAGTTTCGCGTATACCGAGCGAGACTTTGCGGAGGCACTGTCCTTTGTTAATGCCGGCCGTGCGAACTTCGAACCGTGGACCGATGTTATGCGCCTTGAGGAAGGGCAGCAGGCGTTCGATCGTCTGACACAGAGCCGCGGCGACCGCATCAAAATTGCCCTCGCACCATGAGCGAAGTTCGACCGATCCTCATTCACGTAAGCGTCGCGGTCAAACTCGGCGAGCACATTTTGCTTGTGCAAGAGGCCAAAGAGGCGAATTACGGCAAGTGGAACCTGCCGGGCGGGCACCTCGAGGTGGGCGAATCGGTCCTCAGCGGTGCGGTCCGAGAACTCGAAGAAGAGACGCACTTACCGGCAAAGATCACGGGCCTCGTCGGAATTTACACTGGTCTCGGCAAAACTGGGCTTCACGCAATACGATTCGTTTTCTCGGCGAACACCACTCAACCAGAGTCTGCGCGGGCAGGAGACCAGATACTGAATGCACGCTGGTGGGACATCACGGAAGCAAAACTCCTTCCCGACAAGGATCTCGTTAGTCCCGAGACGATGCGCCAGATCATTGACGACGCGGTAAAACACCAACCTGTACCTCTTAGCCTTCTAAAAGAAACACTCCCATGAACGACGCAAAGATGCTCGAAGGACAAATCGCCCTCGTCACCGGCTCAGGTCGCGGCCTTGGTTACGCAATCGCCCATCGTCTCGCCGAATTGGGAGCCGATGTCGCAATACACGACCGGAATCAGGAGGCCCCCGCCGAATTCGGCGAGTTCGCCAGCCTGGACGCTTCTGCCGAGAGCATTGCCGAACTTGGGGTTCGGACGATGGGTGTTGTCGGCGACATTTCAGACGAGGACGCAACGCGGGCGATGGTCGAGCAGGTTGAGGCAGTTCTTGGCCCAATAACGATCTTGGTCAACTGTGCAGGCGGCGATATCGCAGCGAAAGGCGGGAAGCCTAACCCGAATGACGCACTTGGCGTGAAGCTGGAGGATATTCGAGCGTTGTTCGACCGGAACCTAGTCGGGACGATGCTGATGTGCCGCGCGGTGGTGCCAGGAATGATGGCTCGCCATAATGGCTCCGTAGTCAACATCGCTTCCGGGGCGGCCCATTTCGGCCGGGCCACAGAGGTAGCTTATGCGTCCGCAAAAGCGGCGATTGTCCACTACACGCGCTGCCTTGCGGCTGAAACGCGGACAGAGGGAGTCCGTGTCAACGTCGTTAGTCCTGGCGCCACGAAGACGGGAAGGTTCATGGCAACACGACCCACCGATCCTGCCCTAATGGAAGAGGGCTACAGTTTAGATCGGTATGCTAATCCGCGCGAAATAGCGAATGGAGTCGCCTTTCTGGCCAGCGACATGGCCAGCTTCGTTCATGGGCAGGCCCTGCGAATCGACGGTGGTGTAACGCTCTATCCCGGCTAGCTATGGAAGCAACGATTGAGGAGTTGTCGTTAAATGCCTGGCCGGCAATCCGCCAGGTCCATTTTGACAATTGGGTTCTAAGGTTCTCTGGCGGTCACACCCGCCGATCCAACTCCGTTAATATTCTGGGCCCGTCTACGCTTCCGCTTGATTTCAAGATCGGCTTCTGTGAGGAGGCATATTCACGCTTAAATTCGCCGACCGTTTTCAAGTTCTCCGACATTCCTGGAAACGAGCTTATCGAGGAGATGCTCGAAAGTTCTGGATACACAACTGAAGGTAATGCGATAGTGATGACGAGGGATCTCCGATCCCTTGGCCCCATACCAACTGCAGAATTCCGAGTCGAATCGGAGTTAACGGAAGAGTGGTTCGAATTGGCATCGGCATTGACTGCCATCGAGCGTTCACGCAAGCCGTTCTTGGCACAGATACTCTCAAACATAGTTCCCAATCGCGGGTTTGGATCCATCCTTGTAGATGGGCAAGCGGTTGCTATTGGCCTCGGAGTCGTCGAGCGTAACTGGCTCGGTGTATTTGATGTCGTCACAGCTCCAGAGTTCAGACGCCAAGGCTTTGGATCCCGGTTGATGCTCAACTTAATGCGCTGGGGCAAGACGCTAGGTGCTCAAGACGCCTATTTGCAGGTGGTCAAAAACAACGATCCCGCCATCCAGCTTTACGACGGGCTTGGGTTTGATTCGCAATACGAATACTGGTATCGAGTGAAGCAACTTCCTGCCTGAAACCGCCTCCATTTGGAGGCTGTTGCGCCTAAACTAGGTCAAATGATGCAGCAGTGGTTTCCCGACGCCAAGCTCGGGATCTTCATTCACTATGGAATTTACGCGGTTAAGGGGATTGACGAGTCTTGGGCCTTCTTCAACGGCAAGATCGGCTACGAAGACTATATGGCTCAAAAATCCGGATTCACCGCATCGAAGTACGATCCCGAAGTCTGGGCTGAGCTGTTTGAGAAAGTCGGCGCCAAGTACGCAGTTTTAACCACCAAGCATCACGACGGCGTCGCTTTATGGGACACGAAGGCAAACGATCTCAGCGTCGTTAAGCAAACACCGGCAGGACGAGATCTCCTCACGCCGTATGTCGAAGCACTTCGGAGGCATAACCTCAAGGTCGGCTTCTACTTCTCGCACCTCGACTGGTCGCACCCAGACTATGCGACCATCTTGCCAAAAGTAGACGATCCTGCCGAGTATCGCACCGCTCGCTTTAGCAACCGTTTTGCCTACTGTGAACCGGACAAGCAAGATCCTGCGCGATGGAAGAAGTTCATCCAATTCCACCGACAGCAACTCGAAGAACTCTCGACTGAGTTCGGCAAGCTCGATATCTACTGGTTTGACGGAGAGTGGGAGCGAGACACCGAACAGTTCGATATGAAAGGTCTTCGCGATCAACTGCAGGCCTGGCAGCCTGAGGCGATTTTCAATTCCAGACTTCGGGACTATGGAGACTACGCAACGCCAGAGCAAGGGATTCCAATTCACCCACCAACGGGGCCATGGGAGTTTTGCGTTACGGTCAACGACTCTTGGGGCTATCAAGGACAAGACACGAATCACAAGTCCGTTCGTCAAATCGTACGGATGTTCGCTGAGACGATCGGGATGGGTGGAAATATGCTCCTGGATGTGGGCCCCTATGAAGACGGATCCCTCCAGCCGGAGCAGATTAAGAGATTGGAAGGGCTCGGGGATTGGATTCGCAAGCACTCGGAAGCCGTGTACGGCACCGAAGCAGGTTTACCGCCCGGACTGTTCTACGGCGCGTCCACCTTGAACAAAGCGAAGGACACGCTCTACTTGATGTTCTTCGACAAACCGTTCGATCAGATCGCAGTTAAGGGACTGCTTAAACCTCCTTCAAAGGTGTCGGTAGTCGGGTCTGGCGCTGTGCTTTCCCATAAAACGATCGGCGGACTTGGCGAAACGCCTGGGATGCTCTGGATCGACGTACCTGAAGAGGTTATCGACCCTAATTCGACAGTTCTCAAGCTGGAGTTCGATCATCCAATTGAAGTCTATTTAGGAGCGGGAAGAGATTAGCTGCGACGTAACTTAACGGGGAACACGTCGCGCGATTGCGCTAGTAGTGCTAAAGTAAATTCGCACAGAGTTGTGGAGGACGAATCATGGCGGAAGATTCGCAGTATGTCGACGAAGCGATGGATGTATTGCACACCCTGGAAAGGGGGCAATCTAATTCACTTAGTCCCTATCTATTTCAAGAGGCCCTGGAGGCGCTGGGCCATGGGCACCCGCAAATTTGCGGGCCACTGAAGCGATGCCTAGTTAGCCCGGACGATGCAAATGTCCGCCTAAGGGTGCTTGAAATGATCGCGAAAACCGGCAACGGATGGGCAGCAGTCTATGGAGGCCCGTTCGCCGACGAAATCGTGCTAAGTATTGCGGACAGTAACCTGCATTGTGCCGCCAACGCTTGTATCGCCGTACAAGTATGGGAACCCGAGGACGGAGTGACTACACCTCTCCTGCTCTGGGCAAAGCGCCATGTTCCCGGCCTATGGGATGTTCATGCCGTGGAAGCCGTCCACTTACCTTCCGTTCAGAAAATGATGGCCGAATTACCGGCCTATGAAGACAAATTGAAGGAGCGCCGGGAACTGCCTAATAGCAGCCCAGCGCTCGACAATAACATCCGCCTTTGGGGCAAATTCAAAGGCACCATGATGGCCGTTTTCAGTCGCGGCTAGTCGTCGTGAGGCGTGTTCTCCGGAATCTGAGGTTCCATGGTCCCCTCGGGAGTCGCCATCATCATTGGCGGCGATAAAGGATCGTCACTGATCGAGTTTCTCGATGGCGAATTTGCCGCGCATGGCGTTCCAAATTTCGGTTGCGCAAATGGCAAATGCGAGTTACCACGGGCAAGGATGTGATTTTGATTTCCTCCATCCCACGTCGTAAAGCTCCGAGCGTTGCAGTAGTGATTCACAAAGCTCCTCCTCGTCCGATCTGGAGTTCTATTCGTAAAGGAGCGATGGAGGATATGCCCACCGAAGAATGCGACATCGCCGGGCTCCAAGATCGCAGGAACTTCACGATCCGCATACCTTGAGGCGATCGGCTTCAATTCGTTTGTCGGGTCCTCGTCGCTGTTGCAGTGACCGCCGACACCGGCAACCGATGGGATGTCTGCTAATCCCCAATCGCCATAGCCATACCCGGTTGTCGGCGGATAGATCGGCTCAACCTGACTGCCAGTCGTCATCCGGAGGCACCCGTTTTCGGTGTCAGCCCGATCCAGCGCGATCCAGGCTCCGAGAAGACTGTCGGGAAACGTCGGAATGTAGTAGGTGTCCTGATGAAAGCCTTGCCCGTCTTGGCCCGGCCCCTTGATGAACATCATCGTTTGCATCGCCAGGACATCCGGTCCGGTCAATGCCTGAACCACGTCCAAAACCCTTGGATAGAGAAGATACCGCTCCCAAATCTCGACCTCACGGTGGAGCATGTGAATTCGAAGCAGCCGCTTCTCCATCTCCAACATTGAGGAGTCTGGCGCAGGTGGCTCGACACCCGGTACCGTCTGCCGGCCGTACATCAGATCCTCGGTATGCCGTTTCATTTCATCGACGTGCTCGGGCAAAACCAGCCCTCGGACGACCAAGAATCCGTCCCGGCGAAAAGACCGATACTCCTCGACACTAACTTTGTACGGCTCTACGGCGAGCCATGGATGGGGACTAGCAACGGCGCTCATTTTTTCTGTCCATATCATGCCCCTTCTGCGGCCGAATAGAATAGGTGAATTGGAAAACTTCGATCGATGTGGGTGGGCTCTGTCCGAACCTTGCCGGACTTATCATGACGCGGAGTGGGGCGTTCCTGTTTTCGATGACCGTAAGCTCTTTGAAATGCTTACGCTCGAAGGCGCTCAGGCGGGCCTGAGTTGGGAGACCGTACTAAAAAAGAGAGAGGGGTATCGCAGGGTTTTCGCCGACTTTGACCTTGCAGTAGTCGCTCAGTTCGGAGATTCGGATGTCGAGCGCCTCATGCAGGATACTGGGATTGTGCGGAATCGCGCAAAGATCCTCTCGACCATTAACAACGCCAATCGAATTCTAGAAATCCAGGCCAACGAAAGTTCGTTTTCGGACGTCGTTTGGGCGTTTGTCGATGGTTCCCCGATCCAAAATGAGTGGGATTCACTCATGAACTTGCCGGCGCAAACTGAGCTCTCGGTGCGGATGAGCAAGGCGCTACTCAAAAGAGGTTTCAAATTCGTCGGACCGACGATCTGTTATTCGTTTATGCAGGCAGTTGGCCTCGTTGACGACCATACCAAGAACTGCTTCCGATATAAAGCTAACCGTTCGGGACAAATCTAGTTCAAACTTAAACTATTGTGGCCTCGCATTCAACATCATCCGCTTCAACGATAGGTTCATACATCAATGGCGAGTTCATAACTCAGGCCGCTCCTTCGATGGTCTCGATCAATCCGGCGCACCCGGATGAAGTCCTTGCGGAGGTCGTCGTTTCAGGCGAATCCGATGCCGTTGCCGCGATCGAATCCGCTCAATCGGCGCTTGGTGCTTGGCGCGGTCTATCCGGCCCGGCAAGAGCAGAGTTCCTAAATCGATGGGCAGACCAAATCCAACTACGTGCCGCTGAACTCGGTTTGGCGGTTGCCCGCGAAGTCGGTAAGCCGATTGGGGAGGCCAAAGGTGAAGTGGGCCGATGCGTGGCGATTCTGCGCTACTTCGCCGGAGATGCGGTAAGGGAAACTGGTCAAGTCATTCCGGGACTCGCGGCAGGTTCGCTCCAGTACAGCCTTCGGACGCCACTCGGCGTCGTCGGGTTGATTACGCCCTGGAATTTCCCGGTAGCGATCCCACTTTGGAAAGCCGCGCCGGCTCTCGCTTGCGGAAACACAGTTGTCCTCAAGCCCGCAGAGACATCCGTTTGGTGCGCAGCGATTTTGGCCGAAACAGCGCAGGCAGCGGGGTTGCCTGCGGGCGTCCTTAATGTGCTCTTGGGGGACGGACCAACCCTTGGAAGCGTCCTACTCAGCCACAAACTCGTGCGCGGGATAAGTTTCACCGGATCCAGCAAAGTTGGAGCTCTAGTCGCCGAGTCGTGTGCAAAGCGAAATGCCAAGTTCCAGACTGAGATGGGTGGAAAGAACGCGGCCATCGTCCTGCCAGACGCCGACCTGAAGCAAGCAGCCGTTCTTGTGGCAGGCGGCGCGATGAGGTTCGCAGGCCAAAAATGCACGGCAACGAGCCGAGTAATCGTTCACAAAGACATCGTTCACGAATTCACGTCCGAGTTGATCGGCGCCATTGAGCAACTGAAAGTTACCGATCCACTTGAAGCGGACTGCGCCGTTGGCCCAGTCATTACCGAAGCCAGCAAGTGCCGCATAGAGCAAGCCATCTCCGAATTTGGGAGCCCAGCCTACTCGGGATCGGCCCCCTCGGTCGGCTATTTCGTGCCACCCACGCTTTTTGTCGACGTGGATCCGAAGTCGCGCCTCGCCCAAGAAGAGCTCTTTGGGCCGGTCCTTGGGTTCAGTGTCGCGGATTCGCTCGATCAGGCGATTGAAATTGCCAACGACATCGAATTCGGCCTTTCCGCGTCCTTGTTCACGAAAGACATCGCGTCCGCTTGGAAGTACATAAACCGCATCGAAGCCGGCCTCGTCCGCGTCAATGCCGACACGACAGGCGTCGACCCACATGCTCCTTTTGGTGGAGTAAAAGGTTCAAGTTCCGGTACCCGAGAGCAAGGACCTGCAGCGAAAGACTTCTACAGCGAGATCAAGACGGTCCAGATCAACCCGAGCTAACTCTGCTAGATTCGAAATAGGACTTAGGCCCGGCATGAGGGCATCTGTTTTTGCGCCCAAGGGAGCAATTTAAGCCATATCGATGTCTGACTTTCTATCGGAGGTCAGACAGATGGAAAAGATCGCACCAGAAGACGCAGTTATCCTCGCACGAATTCAGAGAAACGAGAGTGGCGCATTTGACGAATTAGTCCAAAGGCACCAACAGCGGGCATACAACTACGCCTATCGGTTGACCAGCAATCCGGACGAGGCGGCCGACGTAGTCGCTGAATCGTTCCTAAGGGTCTATCGGTCTCTTGAAAGCTTCAAAGGGGAGAGTTCGTTTACAACTTGGCTCTTCCGCATCGAAACGAACTGCTTCCTCGACATGAAGAAGAGAGCAAAATCGCGTCAGAGCGTGAGTCTGGATGAGATGGTTCAAGTAAACGATGGACAGCTTGAGACGCAGATCGTTGACGACAGCAAATCGGCTCATGAGCACGTCGAGCAACACGAAAGGCTTGCCTTAATCCAGTCGGCGATGAAGATGCTGCCGAGCCACCAGCGAACGGTGCTATTCATGTACCACGCAGAAGCGATGAGCTATGAAGCAATCGCCCACGCATTACGACTTCCGGTTGGAACAGTAAAGAGCCGTCTCAATCGCGCGAGGTTGAGCCTCCAGGCGATCCTTTACCCCCGTCGCCGACTCTTCGTCCTGGGACGGCAGAGTCAGCGCGTTCTGGCCATTTCCTGAAACGCAACTCCTCGGCATCCGGTGCGCCTTATTCGGCAAGCCGGATGCCGTTCGCGAGAGGATCTCGGTCGTCGAATAGGAGTGTATTATCTGCCGTTACATAGGCTTGAGCCGTGATGGTTGGCAAGATGCCGTCCGCATCGTGGCGATAGGTGCCGCGGAACATCGTGCCGATAATGCTCTCCTGCTTCCATTCCTCACCTTCGGCCAGTTTGCCATCGGCGGCCAAACACGCTAGTTTCGCGCTCAAACCCGTTCCACATGGAGACCGGTCGTAAGCAGCACCCGGACAAAGCACGAAATTCTTGCTGTGTGCTCCCTTAACTTCCGGTGGTCCGAACACCTCTATATGGTCGATTTCGGCTCCATCAACGCCAGTAATTCGGTTGGCGACAAGGGCAACCTTTATCGCTCGTGTGTAGTGGGTCAACTCCTCGATGCAACCAGACAGAACAGGGACGTGGGAATCCCCGACCAGGAAGAACCAGTTGCCTCCATAAGCGATATCGCCAAGTACCGATCCATATCCCTCGACATGGACTTCAACCTTCTTTCGGAAGCGAAAACTGCGCACGTTGCCAATTGAAATGCTTCCGTCATTTGCCAAAACCGCAGTGACGACGCCCACCGGCGTTTCAATATTGTGAGTTCCGACGCCGATTCTGTTCAGATATGCCAGCGAAGCGATTAAGCCGATCGTCCCATGTCCGCACATTCCTAAAAACCCAACGTTGTTGAAGTAGATCACTCCAGCCGCCGCTTCTGCCGACGTTGGTTCGCACAAGATGGCTCCAACCACGGCATCGGACCCTCTAGGCTCATTTACGACTGCGCTGCGAAAATCATCGTGATGAGATCGGAATTGGATGAGTCGATCGGCGACCGATCCCTTCCCAAGGTCGGGTCCACCCTCGATCACAAGCCGCGTTGGCTCACCTTCCGTATGCGAATCGATAACCCTAACTCTCTTCATTTCACTACCAGTAAGCTACCCCCCTGGACGACCGACTTCTACTGGTCATTTAATTCCATATCTTTAGTACCTCTTCCGATCTCTGCGCGCCTCCCTTCGAGCGGCGCTACCAGATGCTCTTTTAATGCATTTACGTGCAATAAGAGTCGATTTCCGCGACCCAAAAAGAATTTCATAATATTTTTTGCTCTCGAAATAGCAATAAATACAAGCCTTTCACAGGGAGCTGTAGCATCGAATTCGCCAAACTCGACGATGATCGGATGGGGACTGTGCGTGATTCTTGCGCTGCCTGCCGCAATTTCACCCATAGATCCATCGTACAATGCAGGTGGAGGCAAGAAGGCTTTCTTCCAAGGGAGCAACCAATGCAGAAAATCACAGCAGAAGACGGAGCGATCATTTCGAGATACCAGAGAGGCACAGTTGCCGCGTTCGACGAGCTCGTAGCTCGCCATCGACAGCGCGCTTATCACTATGCTTCACGGCTCACGAACAACCCCGACGAAGCTGCAGATATCGTTTCCGAAACGTTCTTGAGAGTCTATCGATCTCTCGCCGGCTTCAAAGGCGACAGTTCCTTTACGACGTGGCTCTTTCGAATTGAAACAAATTGCTTCCTTGACATGAGAAAGCGTGCAAACGCTCGGCCAACCACCAGTCTTGACGAGACCTTCCTGAACAACGACGGCAACCTCGCAATGCAAGTTATTGATGACCGTGAAACGGCTCAGGACAGAGTTGAAAAGGGTGAGAGAATCACCGCGATCGAAGCCGCAATGAAGCACCTACCGTTGCATCAGCGGTCAATCCTGCTCATGTACCATGCCCAGGCGATGAGCTACGAGGACATCGCTGCAACACTGCTTCTGCCGATCGGTACCGTTAAGAGCCGCTTGAATCGAGCCCGCCTAAGCCTACGCACGATGCTCCGACCGTGCAGGAACCTTTTCATCGTCCCAAAAACTCGAAAGCACGCAATTATTCACGCTTGACTTGCCTCAACTGTCTTTTTCGCAGGAATTAGCTACCGCGTGTAGCCAACCTGCGAAAAAAACGGTTATCGTATGGGGCATCGGTTGACGCCACCGGAGCGGAGCCGCGAAAAACTATGAAGTCACAGCCCAAGTCAGCAGTCCTCGCCCTTAGTGCGACTTTTGTCGCCATTGCCGCCCTTTCGGCGATCTCCCTTGGACAGTCGCCGAAGAAGTCGGCTCCCGTAACCTACAAGCAAATTCAGGCCGTGTTTAACAAGAACTGCATCAACTGCCACAAGGCTCCAAAGCCGAAAGCGATGATGAATCTTGAAACCTACGCCGGCGTAATGAAAGGAAACGATGACGGTCCCGTCATTACTCCGGGGCACCCTGAGAAGAGCTTCCTTTTCCAGCTCGTTGCTGGGACGGGTCGCAAAAAGATGCCACCCAAGCAGCCGTTGGCCAAAGCCGACGTCGATTTGATTTCAGCTTGGATTAAAGCTGGCGCAAAAGCGAAGTAAATCACCACGAGGGCTCGGAAACGAGCCCTTTTCTATTTGTCGGCGATCTCGTCTTTAGTTCCGCGTAGCGCTTACGATCGCAGCAACAACCGATTTGTCGACGACCTTTACAACGTCCTCGGTCGGCGCACTGGTAGACCCAAACGCGATCGTTCGATTTGCATACGTGGAGCGATCGAGATAAGTCGTGTGTGCGGTGAGGTGAACCTGCCTGCAGCCCGTCAAATCGACGATTTGGGCGGCATTTCCCGCACGAATCCCTCCACCTGGCAAAACCTCGATCCGCCCCGCCGCGCGAATGATCAACTCCTTAATTAGTGGCGCACCATCGAGTGAGGATGGTTTCTGACCACTTGTTAGTATCCGTGTGACGCCGAGGTCGATGATGGCTTCTAGTGCCTCAAATGCGTCCGGCGTTACGTCGAACGCACGGTGGAACACCGTTGGAAGGTTTCCAGTCCGGTCGACCAAACGCTTCGTTCGCCTCTGATCCACCTTTCCATCGTCGGTCAGGACGCCAAACACAAAGCCATCGGCCCCAAACTCCACTGCAAGGTCCATATCCCGTTCCATCGTTGCCATCTCCACTTCCGAGTAGCAAAACCCTCCGCCGCGAAGTCTGATCATCACCATCAGAGGCAGCTTTGCTAAACGCTTTGCCTCCAGAATCGTCGCCGCCGTCGGCGTCAATCCCCCCAAATGAAGGGCCGAGCATAGTTCCGCACGGTGGGCGCCTCCCTTCTCCGCTTCGATAACGTCTTCAACCGAACCGCAACAGATCTCAACCAGAACGCTCATCGCACTTTAACGACGCCTTGGATAGAACTTTAGGATGTCCAGTTCGCCGACCGAAGCCCACTTTTGCCCCTGTTGCTCGCTGAGCGCTCGGAACTTGAAGTATCGCCCATTGGCCGGGCTCGACAGATAGATCTTGGAAGGTTCCGCTGTACGCGGAAAAGTCCCGGAAGCAACCGCGGGCCCCCATTCCTTGCCATCGATGCTGACATAAAACTCGTACTTCGCAACTCTTCCATTGACGCCGTCTTGCCGCGGAACATACGAGAATCCGCCGATCGCCTGAACCATCCCGGTATCCACTTGGATCTCGTGAGGAAAGCTGTCGTCTGTCGTGCTGTAATTGGTATGCCAATACGAATCCGGATCCCCGTCGATCGCGTTCTTGGCGGGCCCCTCGTCGATCTCCTCACTGTCTACGTGCACGACGCGCCAATTGGCCTTACGCCCAGTAGAAATGACATCGGCAACCGCGTCTGCAAGGACCTCTATACCAAGAGAGTTGGGCATTAATTCGTCGACTAGATCCAACCGATTTCGAAGTGCGGAGTCAAAGTCGACGATCGGGCAATCGGTCTCCCTCGCGACTTGCCTCAACAAAGGAAGCACCTCGTTTGCCAGGCGAGCTGTACGGGGGTCAGAGTCCGGTAAAGCGGAAGGAGGAGGCATGCAAAGAAACACTTTTGGATGCGACGCCCCAGAACGAAGCCGTTCAATCAACTCTTCGATTCCGGGCACATAGCTGTTGCGAAGCCTCGACCAGTTCTGCTCAGTGGCGGCATCGGTTCCAAGACCCACCAAGATAAAGTCAGGGCGCTCAGCCAATGCCTTTTCTGTCTCAATGTTCGAAGGAACCGTTCCAACCTCGGTGAACGACCTAACTTCGATACCTTGAGAAGATAGCAGCCGCATCAGAACTGGCGCATATTTCGCAGTAACCGAGTCTCCGATACATACGACTCGTTTGGGAGTCCCTTCCTTCGCCATCAAGGCCGCGACGAGCAATCCAGTCAACATCATCTCGGTTTCGCCTCAAGAACAAGAACTTGGAAAGGCTTGAGGTCGATCACTTTGGCACCGCCGACCTCAACTTCGATCGCCGGCACGGCCTTATCCTCGTTCCACGGACTGCGCAGCGAATAGCGCTTTGCGGCCCCCGAAGGCAGCTCAAAAACCCGTTGAGGATCGATTGAAAACGCCTGTGGTTTGTCACTTGGATTCCTTAGGGTCAAGACCGCCTTCTTCGAGTTCCAAGAAGCCCAGCCGTAGACCTCGAGGCGAAGTGGGTTTCCACCTACCCAGTGGGTATCGACCAGAACATCCGCGTTTCGGCGAGACCACTTGGCAGCTTCCGCGAGGTCATCCCAGTTCTTGGACGTAAGCAGCGCTGGCGTAATGTACATCTCCTGCAACTGAGTGCCGGTTCCAAAGTAGTCCCTTACCTCGTCCCTGAAATCGTTCTGAGGATCAGTGTTGAGTTGGTTCGCGTGACGTGCATAGATGATGCCGTGAAGCATCAGCGAGTTGAGCGGATAGAGCGGGCCACGTCGAACGATCCCATTGTAGGTATCGCCGTCTCGATAAGTGATCCATCTTTGGCGGCTACTACCCACGCCCGCAAAGGAGTGGTCTGTCCCCCCTCTCCAGATCGAGTCCGCATATCGCGTCCAAAAAGGTGACGGCCAGGTTCCCGTCGTTAGGTTGATGAACAGATCCTGCCTTGCTTGCCTAAGATCGTGGATGAGCTGAATGGCTGCCTCGAAATCGCTTCCGAATGCACTCCTGGGAAATTGCTTGTCCGGGCTCCCTGTCCCGTCCAACTTGAACTGATTGATTCCGTACTTCTGAACCAAGTCCAGCGTTACGTCGTGAAAGCGGCGGAAGTATTTAGGGCCGGACAACGCATAGCCTTGAGAATCGATCTCATATCCCTTCGACCGTCCTGTTGCTAAGCGGCGACCGCGAGGACCTCCATATCCGCCCCAAGGTGACAGCCAAATCCCTGGTGCGGCGCCGATCTCGGCGGCTGCGTCCTTGACGGGTAAAAATCCATTCGAAAATCCCTTGTGAAACTCCCAAACCGTGCTCGTGTCGTCCCAGCCATCATCGAAAAGGAATGAAGAGATCTTCGCTCCACGCTTCTTGACCAACTCCTTGTTGAATGCGTGAATCGCATCGACGCAGTCCTTTTCATTGTAAGGCGTGAAATAGCCGATGTCGTACCACGAGTTGTAGTGCAGGAACGTCCGGTATGGATGGGCTCGCTCGCGCTCGACGTAGTTCAGAAACGTTCGTCGGAGCTGGCCTTGATCCGCAAATCCGATCACGCTTGAGACTTCAAGTTTCTGCCCGGCCCGAATCGGCAGCTTCCTCTCCAACCAGCTTTGTGCCCGCCCATTTTTGACGCTCGAAACCGAAAGAGGATCCTCAACCCCTGCGAACAGGTCTGGCCCAGCAAGGGGCGATCCTGACGCGGAACCGAATACAGCTAGACTCTGGGACGCAAGATCGATGAGTTGGACTTTCTTAATCGGCAAATCACTTCCAATCGCGCCGATGGATAGCTCTTCGCGAAGATATCTGGATCCGTTTCGGACCACTGCCGAAAGCGTCGCAGTTATGCTCCCGCTATTACTTGCAAGCACTACGACTAATCGCTTTCCGCCCAATCCATCGCTTCGCTTCGGTGAGTTTGAGTCTTTTCCTACGCTCTCTACTCTTGGTGTGCCGACGACTTTCATTTCGTCCGAGCGCACCCTCGATCCATCTTCCAAGAAGATTTCAAAGTCGGCGGGGGCCAAAGCGATTGTCCGCTTATGCGAGATGTCGGTCAAATCGAGCGGACGAATCTGTCCATTGGCAAGGGTCCACCTGCCAGTTACGATCCCATTCGTGAGGGTTAGGGACCGCTCAGCGGCAAGCAATACTCCAGGCAGGAGGACCGCGAAGAATCCGGCGGCACGAAGGGAATGTGTGAACTTCATCAACGAACGAGAGTCTACGTGCCTTGCCTAAAGGCAGGCTAAACACGGAGACGGTCGATTTTGATAGCGGAGTTTTAGTCTGCTTGGGCCAACATTAGGACCTGATGCTAAGAATCGGATTAGTTGGATGCGGGTTCATGGGGCGAATGCACGGGAACGTCTACAAGACACTCGAAAACGCAGAGATGGTTGCCGCCGTCGACATCAAACCGGATGTCGCCGCTAAATATGCCGAGGAGTTCGGTGCGAAGCCGTACACAACAGTCGCCGAGATGCTCGCCAACGAAAAGGTCGATGTCATCGACATCTGCTTGCCGACATACCTGCACAGCGAGTTCACGATCGAAGCGGCAAAGGCGGGCAAGCACGTGTTCTGCGAAAAGCCGATGGCTCTGACCCTCGACCAAGCGGACTCTATGATCGAAGCTTGCAGATCGGCGGGCGTTCAGTTGATGATCGGGCATTGCATCCGCTTCTGGCCCGAATACGCGATCCTGAAGAAGCTCAGCGATAGCGGATCGCTTGGCAAGCTTCTCTCAGTCAACCTGACTCGCTATGGAGCCTTCCCAACGTGGTCGAGCGACAACTGGTTGGCGGATGCATCGAAGTCGGGTGGCGGCGTTCTCGATATGCACGTTCACGATACGGATTACGTGCTGTACCTTCTCGGCGAACCGGATTCGATCCACTCCTGGGGCACTGTCGATAGCCGCGGTCCCGGGCAAGTCTTCACGACGATGACTTACGGCAAGACGATTGCCCATCTCGAAGGCGGTTGGAATCTTCCGAGCACGACCCCGTTCAAGCACGCTTTTCGCGCGATCTTCGAGAGTGGAGCCGCAATCATGGATGCGGGTCCTCTAACGATTTACGAAGATGGGAAGGACCCGGTCGTACCGGAGATCCCTAAGATGGAAGCAGCAGGAGGAGGAAACATCTCCGATCTTGGCGGCTACTACCACGAGCTCAAGTACTTCGCCGACCGCCTTACGTCTGGCCAACCATTTGAGACAGTCACCCCGCAGACCTCAAGACTGTCGCTCGCAACGACCCTAGAAGAGATCCGCCAAGTCACCGCCTGATCCGAAGATCAGGCGAAGTGCTTGGCTAGTTCGGGATCGAGACCAGGGACGGCAACGGGCTGTCCACCGTTCCTCAACGAATATGTCGCGGCGACGCCGGCGGCAACGCTCTGCCTCGCCGCGATCGGAGATGTCACCGAGGTCGTCCCAGTGCGGAGAAACTCGATGAACTCTGCAACGATATGCTCATCGGCGCCGCCGTGACCTCCCGTCGCTTTTGGAACTTCGAACTCCAAATCGCCATGCTCAGCATACTTCTGGTGGTTCTGATTCCACAGCCGGACCACGCTGTTACCAGGAGCGTCGCCGATATTCTCGATCCTTCCCTCTGTACCGATGACCGTATAGTTACGCCAAGCGTCGGGCGTGAAGTGACACTGCTGATAAGAAGCTAGAACACCATTGTCCAGCTTCATCAGCATCATGTTAACGTCCTCAACATCGACGACTGGATTGAGCTTATCGAGCGATGCAGGGGGCCAGGTCCCGCGGAAAGCCACCTTGATATACTCCTCAGGGGTTTGACGGTCAGGATTGTTTCCGTAAACTGCAAGGTCGCCGAACGCAGTTACCGTCTTCGAATACCCACTGCAAAGCCAATGAATCACGTCGATGTCGTGGGCGCCTTTTTGGAGCAACAAGCCGGTGGACTTCGATCGATCTGCATGCCAATCCCGAAAGTAAGCGTCACCGCCGTAGCTGACGAAGTGACGACACCAAGCCGCCTTGACCTCTCCGATTTTCCCTTCGTCGATCCACTCTTTCATCTTTTGGACCACGCCGAAATGGCGCATATTGTGTCCGACAAATAGCTTGCCACCACCGGTTTTTGAAGCCCAAAGAATTCGGTCGCAGCCTTCCGTAGTGATAGCCATCGGTTTTTCAAGGTAGACAGAGATCCCAGCGCTCAAGAGCGTCGAAGCCTGCTCCTCGTGAAGCCAATCCGGTGATGTCACAAACACCGCATCCAACTTTTGAGCGATAAAATCCCGATAGTCCACCGTCACCGAGGCGTTTGGGAATTTCTCAAGAAAGGCAGCTTGAGCGCTCTCATTTGGATCCGCCAATCCAACGAGTTCGACACCCTCGTCCGGCTTATGAGCCAAGCCAGACAATCCGCCCCGTAGACCGTATCCGATTGCACCGATCCGAAGAGTGTCGCCCACTCTAGTTGCGCCCCAGAATTGCGTCCATTGCTCGAGAGGTGTTCGCTAATCGAACGTCGGGATAGTGTTTGTAGTAAGGAATCATCTCTCCCACAACCGGTCCCGAATATCCAATCTCGTCAATCGCCTTCATCAGTTCGGGCCAATTCACATCCCCTTCGAGTAGGTCCACAAACCCTTCGATCGTGCCAACCGCTTTCCGGAAGTCTTTGAAGTGGATCCCAACGACCTTGCTCCCCAGGATTCGGAGCCATTGTTCGGGGTAGCCGAAAGGTAGCACGTTCGCAACATCGAGGTACGAGCCGATAAACGGATTGTCGAACTGCTCAAGGAATCGCTGCATCTCGATCGGGCTAAGGAGGAACTTATTCCAGACGTTTTCGATTCCTAATCGGACGCCTGCCTCTTCGGCAACGGGAAGCGCCTGTTTCAAGCCTTCAGTCGCATATTTCCAAACGTGCGAATACTCTAGGATTTCGCGCTCGGGCAAGAAGAACACTTCGACTGCGCCGGGAATCGTAAGGTGTGTTTTTGCTCCAAGCCAACCCGATATCCGCGCCATCTTCTTTAGGTCGTCCAACGCTTGGCTGCGTGCCGATTCCGTCGCGTCTCCTAAGGCGCGTCCCCAATAAAGTCCCGAAGCGGTACTTGGAATAATCAGCCCCAACTCATCTGCCTCTGCAGCGATCTCTTTGCATCGGGACTCCGTTACGTCCAGCCCCAACGCACCCGATTCGCCGATGCAGAGTTCCACGGCATCGTAGCCGTGCCGCTTCGCGGCTCGTAGAAACGTCGATATTTCGAGCGTGCCCTCTAGACCCCCGACCATTGACCAGTAGTTAATTGACTTGAGAATCATGATGAAAACGTTCCCTCGTGAGACACTCTGAAATCTACCAACCTCACAGTTCGATTTGCCGACGCCCGATTCATTCCACCTCACCAATGCTAAATCCGACCTAAAACGAAGCAATGAACCCAATGCCTCGACCGGTCGAATCGGTTGCTTGAACAATCGTCGCTTTAGGCGTTCGTTTCGCTACCGCTCCGAGATCCATTCCGTCGCATAATGTCCCCATGCCGTTGCCTTGGCGCGTTGAAATGTTGGGGGGGTTACGCGTCTTACAGTCCGATAGGACGATTACGCGGTTTCAAACTCAGAAGACTGGGGCGCTCCTTGCGTTCTTGGCACTCGATCTCTCGACGGCTCATCCGCGCGAGGTACTTGCTGAACTGCTGTGGCCAGGGGCAGACCCTGTTGCCGTCCGAAATCGCCTCAACCAAGCGGTTTCTTCCCTCAGACGGCAGTTGGAACCACCGGGAATCGCTCACGGGTCGGTTCTCCTAACCGACCAACGCACGATTCGTCTGAACCCTGAGTCGATTGAAACGGACGTTCAGGAATTCACGCGCCGAGTCGAACTTGCCGAATCCGCATCGTCAACGGAAGAGAAGCTCGTAAACCTCAAGCGAGCAATCGACGTTTATGGTGGCGAATTCCTCAAAGGCACCTATGTCGAGTGGGCGACGATGGAGCAATTGCGGCTCGCCGACCTGTATACGGGAGCTCTTTTCGACCTGCTGGATGCGAGTCGCGAAGTTGGCGACATCGATCAGGCCATCCGCGCGGCCACCCTCTTGCTCAAGGACGACCCGACCGACGAAGGTACTCACTGCGACCTCATGCAACTGTATCTTGATGCAAGTCGTCCGGCGGCGGCGAAGCGGCAATTCGATGAGCTCACCCGAATTCTCGCTGCCGAGGGAGAAGTCCCGTCCGACGAAGCTTACAACCTCAATCGAGAGGCGTCGTCCAAGAGGTCGACAATCGCCAGACCGATGCGCGTCGTCGTTCGCGAAGCCGCCCAGCCTGAGTCGATTCCCGAAGAACACTCCATCCCAACCTTGCCGTCGTCACTCAACCGATTTGTCGGTCGCGAGATAGAGATTGCCAAGCTGAAACAGATGCTCGCCGACGACGGCACTCGTTTGGTTACGATCATGGGTGTCGGCGGATGCGGGAAAACCCGTTTGGCCCTGCAAACGGCCCAGGAATTGAGCCCGCTGTACGGGAATAAGGTGTATTTCGCTCCGTTGGCGGACCTTCACGACGCGAGGCAAATCGAGGAGACGATCGCCAACTCGATCGGTGTCCGTGAGACCGAAAATATCGGTCGTCGGCTGAGGCAAAACGAGAAAACCCTTCTGGTTTTGGACAATATCGAGCATCTCGTCGATGATGGAGCTGGAATTGTTCAAGCCCTACTGGAGTCGACGCCAACGCTTAAGTGCCTCGTTACATCGCGGTGTCCGATTCGGATCGACGCGGAAAGGTGCTATCTGCTTTCTCCACTGCCATGGCCGTCTGAAACCGAGAGCGTCGGGGATTTGATTCAAAACCCTTGTGTCGCTCTCTTTGTAGACCGTGCTCAGGCAGCACTGCCCGATTTCCAATTGACCCCTCGCAACGCTGAAGTCGTGCGAATACTATGTCAACGGCTAGAAGGCTTGCCGCTCGCGATTGAACTTGCCGCTTCATGGGCGAAAACAGTGGCGCCGGCCCAGATGGTCTCGCTATTGACTGACCGCTTCGCCCTGCTGGAAAGCCGTAGACGGGATATCAGCCCTCGTCACCGCACGATGCGCGCCGTCATCGACTCCGGTGTTGGGCTTCTAACATCCGACCTGAAAACCCTCTTCCATAGACTGTCTGTATTTAACGGTGGCTGGACCCTTGAATCTGCAGCCGAAGTTTGCCAGCGGCCTGACGTCCTCCACGCAATGGAAGCCCTTGTCGAGCAATCGCTGATACAGCCGGAAACTGCGGATGGCGAGTCGCTTCGGTTCCGGATGCTCGACACGCTTCGCGACTATGCGGCCGAGCACCTACCCACTTCGGATAAAGCCGAGACGTCCAACCTGCACGCAGAGTATTTTTCTAAATTTGCTGAGCAAGCTTCTGAGAGCTTGAGGGGAGCGGAGCAACCGATATGGACCGACCGGCTGGATGCGGAGTACTCGAACGTATCGGCTGCTTTTCGGTGGTATCTCGACCACGAACTTGTCGAGGCAGCGCTCTTTCTCGCGAATCAACTTGGGACGTTTTGGGAAATAAAGGGGCGTGCTCGAGAGGGACGAAGATGGATTGAGGCTTGCCTTGCTTGCATCGATGTCGATCATCCCGTCGGCAAGCAGATCCTCGCGGAGGCCAAGACTATCTTGGCCAGATTGACGTGGATCCGAGGGGATTTCGAGCAGGCGACGCGGTGGCACGAGGAGTGCCTTGCCGAATGGCAGCGGATCGGCGACTCGCGCGGAATCATCTATGCCCAGATCAACATGCAGCAAGAGGCGCATCGGACTCGCGACTATCCACGTTCCGTGTCGCTTCTCGAGGATAACCTTCGTCGCGCGGCCGAACTAAACGACAAGAATCTCTTGGCTCGCACATGGCTCGCGATGGGAAACACAACCGTCGAATTGCGCTTCTTCGACCAAGCCCGCGAACACTATGAGCAGAGTCTCAACGTCGCCAGAGAAGCCGAGAACCTTCATAGGGTCGCTCACGCGTTGAATAACCTTGGAAACCTCGCACTCCTATCGAAGCAACACGACCTCGCCCGCCATCACTTGACTCAAGCGTTGGAAGGTTTCGAAGAAGCAGGCGCGAAGTCGTTTGCAACGGGAACGCTCTTGCTGCTGGCCAAGTTAGAACGGCGGGAACGAAACCTGGAAGCTGCACAAGTTCTCTTGGGTAAAGCTTGGGCCCACGATCCCGAAGAGACTTATCACATCCAGACTCTTCTCGTCGAGCACGCGCACGCAGCCGCAAGTCGGAACGACGCCATACTCGCCGCCACCCTATTGGGATTCTTGGAACATCAACGTGAGGCATCGGGAGCGCTCAATTTCGACGTCGAAAAGGACGAATTCGAATCACTTGTCTTATCGATTAGAAATGCCCTTTCAGAAAGCGAGTTCAAAGGTGCATGGACCCTTGGCCGCACCCTGGATCTAAGCGAAGCCGTGCGTAAGAT
>Ga0364873_10165_pt1 | contig 41212 bp, 35 predicted proteins | sample ExccelAu500001D3_2_FD_206928 | JGI IMG/M metagenome (GOLD analysis project Ga0364873, IMG submission 206928) | Enriched cells from Trout Bog Lake Hypolimnion, Wisconsin, USA - BchlTB.Aug07.5000.01.D3 | ecosystem: Environmental > Aquatic > Freshwater > Lake > Hypolimnion/Profundal zone | place... | reverse complement strand
CCGCTCCGTAAACCTCATGTTCGTGGTCCGGTCCGAAGTTGCTAAACAACACCTCGAAACTGCACTCGGGCTGAGCGAAGAGTGCGGTGACGACGAAGGAAGGGGATTCGCTCTCCTCCAATTGGCAAAACTGACGTGGTCCGAGGATGGCAAGAGATCGGAAGATCTGTTGACCGAAGCGTATCTAGCGTTCGAGTTAGCGAACTCCGATCAAGGAATCGCTTTGGTCTTGCAGACTCGAGGTGTGCATGTCGCCGGTCTTAGCGAACGAGAGCGTGCAGACCTCCTTATTTCAGCAGCGGATCACTTTCAGCGCGACGACGACCTTAGGGATGCACGCAGAGCACTCGTTATGGCATTCGTGTTCGGCGGAAAGGCGATGTCGGAAGACGAAATGCATCGGATTGGCACATGGTGTGTGGACATTTGCCGCAAGTCAGGTTCTTTGCGGGACGAGGCTTACTGCTATCGTCAGTTGAAGCAGATGTTTTGCGAACGGGAAGACGCCTTGAACGAGGCAAAGTACGGCGAATTGGAAGACTCCCTCGATGACGCTCTGTACGGTTCAAGACTGGCACGCCTCGAGTCGGATCGAGAGATTCTCGTATCCAACATTGAGACGGCCGATAATCGGACAGAGAAGAAGAGGATGAAGCTTGAGCTTGTCGAACTCGACCGAGCAATCGCTGACGAGCGCAGAAAGGGCCAGGTCTGACAGAATCTTAGGAGTGCCGACCTTATCCGATCGTTTCAACCTCCTCAAGCAGCGAAATGAAAAAGCCCTGGTGCTGTTCCTCACCGCAGGAGATCAGCCGCTGGAGGATCTTGCGGCGATCGTTACCGCACTGGAGGAAGGGGGAGCCGACGTAGTCGAAATCGGAATACCGTTCAGCGATCCCTTCGGCGAAGGACCTACGATTCAAGCAAGCAGCCAGCGCGCACTCGATAACGGTGCGACGCCCAGGAGAATCCTGGAAGCGGTCTCGAAGCTCACATCCGAAATCCCGATCGTGACGATGGGTTACTACAACCCGGTACTGCGATTCGGTCTGTCCGAGTTTGCCCGGGCAAGCCACGATGCGGGCATCTCGGGAACGATCGTTAGCGACCTCGTTCCGGACGAAGCGGAGGCATGGTGCAAGGCGAGTTCCGACGCCTCGATTGACACGATATTTCTTGTAGCGCCGACGAGTACAGCGGCAAGGATCGAAGAGGTCTGTGCTAGGTCGACCGGCTTCGTTTATGCCGTATCTCGCACTGGGGTCACCGGCGCCGAAAACCAAGTTCCCGTGGACGTGAAGGGTCTCGTCGAGCGGATCAAGGCCAAGACCGATATTCCGGTATGCGTCGGCTTCGGTATTTCTACCCCCACCCATGTGAAGATGGTGTGCGAAGTTGCCGATGGTGCAGTCGTGGGGAGCTACCTCGTAAATTTGCTTCACAACGAATGGAAGGGTGGCGCAGGCCGAGACAAGGTCATCGATGCCGTACGTGCCTTGAAGGCTGCAACGCTTTAGTCTCGGGAGTTGCCTTGAGCCATTCTAAGATCCTCCTAACACCTGGCCCCTGTATGACGAGCGAATCCGTCCGCCAGGCTGCCGCCGGCCCAGACCTGAATCATCGTGACCCCGAATACCGGCAGTTGATTCGGGAAACAAAAACGCGACTCCTCTCGGTCTACTCGGACACTCAAGTTGGATGGGAGCCGTTCCTTTTAGGAGGTTCCGGCACTCTCGCCGTTGAAGCGATGGTTTCATCTGTTATCGGAACTGGACCCGTTCTGATTCTGGAGAATGGCTACTACAGCAGTCGAATCAAAGAGATTTTGGAAATCCACAGAATTCCGTTCAAGGCCCTATCCTACGATTGGCTTGCTCCCTGGGACTTCGATGAGATTGCAGGCGAACTCGCGATCGGATATGAGGCGGTGATTGGCACCCACAACGAAACCACGACCGGGCGATTGAACGACATTGCACGGTTAGGAAGATTAAGCAGATCTTTCGGCGCTCGTTGCTTGATCGATGCAATGAGCAGCTTTGGCGCCGACGGAATCGACTTCACCAACCTAGACGCCGTTTGTGCATCCGGCAACAAGTGCCTTCACAGCATCCCAGGGGTCTCGTTTGTTCTTGTACGGGACGAAACGGCAAACGAAATGGACCGCGTGCCGCGCCGCAGCTACTACATGAGCCTTCCGATGTACGCAGGCGATATACCTCCCTTGACGCCTCCAGTGCCTGCATTGGCAGCGATGAGGCAGGCGCTACGCGAAATGCCTGCAGGCGGCAGCGTCGAACGGGGAGTCGACTATTCCAGGAAGGCGAACTTCATCCGTAGCGAGTTGTCTAGACGAGGTCTGAGGACGGCAATAGCGAATCAAGACGCCTCGTGCACGCTCTCGACCTTTTCACTCCCGGAAGGATTCACCTACGAAAGATGGTTTGAGGCCAACAGCGATGCCGGTTATATACTTTACGGCTGCAAAGGCGACCTGAAAGAGCGCTTCTTTCAGGTCAGCAACATGGGTGAAGTATCTATGGACCAACTCCAGTGTTGGATTTTGGCTGTTGACGAGATCATTCGGGAACGACGGTAATCGCATCGACAAGCTTGAAGTTGGGACCTAGAACACCCTGCGCAATTTGGTGGGCTCGGCTCTTTTGACTCGCCGTTGGAACGCTTCCTGTGAGTGTGACCTTGGTGTCAGTCGTGTTGACGTTGATGTCCCCCGCCTTAAGATCCTTCGCTGCCATTAGCGCTTGCTTCACCGATACTGATGTTGCGTCGTTCGAAAGCGCCTTTCGAGAATCTGCAGTTGCCGACGAAATCGATTTACCCGCCTTGTCTGCGTCAGCCTTGAGGGTCGTCCCTGCGTCGTCCAGGTTCTTGTTCGCTTCAGAACTGCATCCGGACAGACCTGCCACCAAGAATGCGCCACCAATTATCCAGATTCCTGCTTTGTTTGCCATGTAGTCTCCAGTTTCGTAAATCGCTGCCAGGAAGACGACGACCCAAGATATGTTGTTCCAGGCAAGCCGCCGTTAACTCAGGGTTCCTGCCGTAAGATGATGTTGTCAGACGGAGAGTCAATGTTCAAAAGATGGATTTACGCACCCTTGATGCTTTGCGCCATAGCCGCGTGTGCTTCGTGTGCACAGATATCGACAGCGACCGCTGGAACGTTGAAAGGACCCGATGACCCGGCGGCAGTGGTATTCCTCAAGAAGTCTATGGACAAATATGCGTCCTTGCCCACCTTTAGAGTGTTAGGCGCCTATAAGTCGGACACTGCAGGGATGTCTGGTCCACCTCAGAGTCGTGAGATCTCCTTTGTCAAGCCAAACATTTTCAAGGTGGTTTCCAACGGCATGGGATTCATTCAGACCGTCATCAGCGATGGGAAATCGGAAATCGAGTTCGATAACATGACCGGTCAGGATGCCAGGAAGTCTCCTGCGCCGCCGACGATTTTTGAGGTTAACAGCATGCAAATGCAGCATCCAATGTTCTGTGGAACGCTGTTGTATCAGTTTTTTGGAGGTGCGAGCAATCTGGAAAACCTTGCCGACGCGTCAAAAGGAGCGATCACATTCGGACCTGAAGAAAAGGCTTCTACTGGCGAAATGGCCAGAAATGTGAAATTCTACGGAACGCAGCAATATGGCCACGTCGAAATCCTTATTGGAGAAAAGTCGCTCTTCGTTCATCGAATCCGATACGACAATGAACCGCTCGTGAAGATGATGTCGGATCCTGAGACAACGAAAAACATCCTCAAGATGGCATCTTCCGCCATGAAGGGGCAAAAGGAAAGCAAAACATCAAAGGCGATGGACGATGCTATGAAGGACATTAAATTGCCCGCGATCACGTCGATCAAGTCCGAAGAGCTTTACAGCGGCATAAAAGTCCCAACGACGATATCGGCAGCAACATTCAAGGTTGAGGCGCCGAAGGGCACGACTTTAGTCGAAGTAGCCCCCATGCGAATGCCTTCAACTAAGCCTCCCATTTCCCTTGGGTCGATGGCTCCTGATTTCACGGTTACCGGTCTTGACGGAAAGACAATCAAACTTACGTCGTTGCGGGGACATCCGGTGATGATCGACTTTTGGGCAACGTGGTGCGGACCATGTGTTGCGAGTTTGCCTCACACACAGGAGATCTTCAAAGAGGGATCCCGGCAAGGCCTTCAGGTTATGGCAATCAGCAATGAAGACAATGCCACAGTCTCGAAGTTCATCAAGGAAAACAACTACTCGTTCCCGACGTTTACGGACGATCCCAAAGACACTGGACCGAAATACAAGCTGGACGCCATTCCAACGACCGTTGTTATTGACTCAGCAGGAAAGCTGGTCGCCTATATTGTTGGCGGTGGCCAAGACGCCGCCATCAAAGCAGCCCTGACAAAGGTTGGGATCAAACTCTAGTTGAGCTAAAACAAAGAAGTCCTGGATCGGTATACCGATCCAGGACTTTGAAGACCAACCTTCCGAGTTTGAGGTTTAGCGAGCGTAATACTCGACGACTTGCTGCTCTTGGAAGAACTTCGGAAAATCTTCTCGCTCGGGGAGGGAGATGATCTTTCCTCGGAAATTCTGAACGTCGGATTCCATATAGGCTGGAACCGCAGCGCCTTCGAAGTGATTCGTGCGGGCCATCGTTCGGCTAACTTCTCGGTCTCGGACTTGAATTTCGTCTCCGACTTTGAGCTGGAAGCTCGGTATGTTTACCACTCGACCGTTTACGAGAATGTGACAGTGGTTAACCATCTGTCGAGCCTGGAATACGGTTTTCGCATATCCAAGTCTCCATACGCTCGTTGCGAGTCGCAGCTCAAGAAGCCTCAAGAAGTTAAGGCTCGTGTTGCCGCTCATCCGCTGTGCCTTTTTGAAGGAGTTCGAAAACTGCTTCTCAAGCATATTGTAGTAGCGGCGGATTACCTGCTTGGCCAAAAGCTGCTCACCGTACTCGGACTGTCGGCGATCCTTCAGATTCGGTCCGTGCTGGCCGGCCGGGTAGGCGCGTTTGGTGGCCGGGCTCTTCGCTCGTCCCCAGATGTCGTAGCCGACGGTGCGGCAAATATCGGTTTTTCTTCCTCGGTAGGTCGCCATTAGATCGGTTGAATATACCTCAATTTGAGGCCAGGTGTCGAGTGTCCGGTTTCGAGGCTGTCGGCACCGCCTTCAAAGAGCCCATTACCTGTTAGAATTAGAGGGAATCCGAAGTTGCCCCAGCTTCAATTTTGACCCTTCCTGGCCCCACTGGTCAATAACGTTACCACCCAACCCCATGCCCATCCTCCCACTACTAGCAATGATCATCAGCAGCAGTCTGTCGAACACTCGCCTCCTCGCCCTTGAACCGAATATCGAATTCCCTGGAAAAGGGAAGGAGACGACCAAGGTCTTTGAGGGGCTGAACCCCGGAATTCCGTTTCGGGAGATGATTGCATCGTGGAACGTAGAGCCCGCCGAATCTGCCTCGTTGAAAGTTGAGGTTCGCGCTCACGGTGAGGGCTTTGCCACGAAGTGGTACACGATGGGGCTGTGGACGCTCGATCCAAAATCGGGTCCGCGGGGGAGTCTAAAAGGGCAAACCGATCTCGACGGCACAGTCGACACAGATACACTGTCCCTGAATAAGGCTGCCGACAGCCTTGACGTTCAGGTCACGCTCAAAACGATCGGCAACGGACCAACGCCTCGGCTCAAGCTTCTAACGTTTTCCTTTTCGAACGAAATCCAGACGGAATCGGTCGCAGCGAAACCATCTCCTGCATGGGGCAAAACGATCGACGTTCCTCAGCGCGCTCAAAACAACTATCCGAACGGCGGCGTGCTTTGCAGCGCGACATCTGTCTCAATGATCCTTTGGCATTACGCTAACCAACTCGGAAAACCAGAAATGAACAAGGATGTTCCGGAGGTGGAAGCACACGTTTGGGATCCTGTATACAAAGGAGCAGGGAACTGGCCTTTCAATACCGCCTATGCGGGATCTTTTCCAGGGATACGATCTTATGTCGCTCGATTCGGATCGACGCAAGATCTTGAGACATGGATCGATGCTGGATACCCAGTCATTTGCTCGGTCTCGTTCGACCTCCTACGAGGCAAGCCACTTTCGCCGACAGAGTCCGGCCATTTGGTCGTCCTTGTGGGATTCACAAAGGATGGAGATCTCGTCATCAACGATCCCGCATTTAAAGATCAGGTTCGCCGCATCTATCCGCGGGCTGACTTCGAACGGGCATGGGAGTACTCCAAACGGACGGTCTATCTCGTCTATCCAGAGGAAGCCAAAATTCCAAAGGATGTGAATGGCCTTTGGATTACGCCGCACTAAGAGCGATTGCTCCGCAATTTATGAAAAAAAGTCGTCAAATCTGCAACGAAATGATCTCCATTAGCGATACTCCCCCGATCCTATGAAAAAAGCGATAGTTCCGCTGGTCGTCGTGCTGCTCGCGATCTGTGGTTTGGGCGGCTATGCATTCAAGTCGATGACCGCCGCGAAAATCGCGGCCGCCGCAGCATCGTCAGCCGCAAACAGCAAAGCCGTAACAAAGGGCGACCTTGTCGTCAACGTAGTCGAAACAGGAACGATCGACGCAGTTAAGTCGGTGGAAGTCAAAGGTCTAGTTACCGGGAGGCTTTCCAAACTTTTCGTCGAAGAAGGCGATCATGTCAAGCAAGGCGACCTGATTGCGATCATCGACCCGCAAGAGACGCGCCTTGTTCTACAGCAGAACGAAGCCCAGTTAAGGGGCGCGAGAAGCGGCGCCGAAAAGACCGGCATCTCCATTGGTGAGAGCCGACTCCAAGTTAAAGCAGCCTATGAGCAGGCGCTTGCCAAAGTCGCCCAGATGCGCTTGGCGTTGAAGATTCAGCCAACCCTCACGACTTCCGCTATCAAGCAGGCTCAAATGAACCTCGACACGGCCCAAGAGGAGCGGCGACGTCTCGTGCAAAGCGCGCACCCGATTCAGCTAGCTAGCGCGATCAGCACTCTCAATGAGGCCAATGCGAACCTGGCGAATGCACAAGCTGACTATGTTCGACAAGTTGAACTTGAAAAGAAGGGGTACGTCTCCGGGAAGGTCGTCGAGAACGCGAAACTCGCCATCGACTTGGCCAAGACCCGCCTAGACAGCGCGAAGATCAATCGAGAAAAAATCGAAGGGGAGTTCAAATCCGAATTGGCGAAGGCTCAAGAGCAGATTGAGCAATCCCAAGCCGCGCTTGAGACCGCGAAGGCAAACAGTATTCAAGACGAAGTTAAGCGCCACGACTACCTATCCGCTTTAGCTGACTTGGAGCGTGCGAAAGCCAGTCTTCACGACCCCGATGTCATGGAAAAGCAGCGGCAGCAGGATCTCGCCACGGTTTCCCAACTCCAGTCGGTCGTAAGCGACGCTCAGCGTCAATTGCGCGAAACCGACATACGAGCCCCTATTACCGGGATCGTGACCAAGAAGGCGCTGCAGGTCGGCGAACTTGCCACCGGTCTCAGCCAGTTCAGCAGCGGTACCACGATCGTAAAAATCGAGGATCGAACGACGATGCGGGTCAAGCTCGACATCAACGAGATCGACGTCGCAAAGATGACGTTGGGGATGCCGGCAACGATCGATGTTGATGCAATTCCGAAGCGACCGTTCAACGGAATCGTCAAAAAGATCGCACCCGCCAGCAAGGACTCAGCGAACTCGACGTCATCGGCTGCGTCGACAACTTCAAGCGACGCCGTTGTGAAGTACGAAGTCGAAATTGTACTCACTGACGCAGTTCCCGAATTGCGATCAGGGATGTCGGCGAAATGCACAATGCGGGTCCTGAACCACCCCGACGTCCTTCTTTTGCCTCTGGAATATGTCGGCAAGGACGGGAAGAAGCCGTTTGTGGAGATCCCTTCGAAGAAGCCCGGCGGAGTTGCCGAACGGAAATACATCGAAACGGGCGCGGCTTCCGGGTCTCAAGTCGAAATCCTCAAGGGGATTACCGTCGGCACCGTCGTTCAGAAGCCTCAGTACAAGGGACCGGCTCGTAAGGGCGCCATGCAGTTTGGGAATGACGAGTAGTGAAAAACGTAATCCAGTCGTTCTTCATAGCGCTGGGAATGCTCCGCCTTCACAAGATGAGGGCATTCCTAACGATGCTGGGCGTCATCATCGGCGTCATGAGCGTGACGATGATCGTCATGATCTCGAGTGGATTCCAGGCGTACATCAACGGCGAGTTCAAGAAGCTCGGAGCGGACACGATGTTCGTGTTTTTCGATCCAGGAAGACGCGGACGAGGACAGAACCTTGGGAACGTGGCCAAGCTGACCACCGAAGACATTCGGTTCGTGATGGCCAGAGTTCAGAGCTTGGATATCGCTTCGGGAGTTATGAATCTTCCTGCTCAGAAAGTGATGTTCGGGGACAAGAATGTCGATAACCCCCAGATCTACGCCAGCGATGAGAACTTCCAGGAACTCAATCGTTTCACGATGATCGAAGGAAGGACGCTAAATCTCAACGACATAACGTCGCGCGCAAACGTCGCCGTCATCGGCGAAGACATTCGCGACCGCTTGTTTCCAGACAAGCATTCGATCGGCAAGCTCATCATGCTTCAAGGCATCGCTCTCGAGGTGATCGGAGTCGTCGAGAAGACCGATTTTATGGGCGACAATACCGGGCGAATGGTCTTGGTCCCGATTACAACTGCTCAAAAGAAGTGGGTAGGCGGCGAACGCATCGACATCATGATGCTCCGGGCGAAACCCGGTGTCAAAGTCGACGATGCGATGCAGTCGGTTTGGGAGGCGATGATGATTCGCTCCAACAACAAGCCGATCTACCGTCTCGATTCGCGAGAATCGATTCTGAAGGTCTTTGGCGGGGTCGTAGGCGCCGCGGGAGCCATTCTCGCCGCCGTGGCGGCTCTGTCTCTCCTGGTGGGCGGCATCGGCATCATGAACATCATGCTCGTGTCGGTTACCGAGCGGACGAAGGAGATTGGCCTTCGAAAAGCAGTTGGAGCAAAACGGGGATCCATCTTGACGCAGTTTCTTGTCGAAGCGGGAACCCTTAGCTTGGTAGGCGGACTCATTGGAATGTCGATCGCCTTCTGCCTCGGTCAAGTCGTGAGTATCGCTACGGCTTCGATGCACTGGCCGAACAAAACGGGCCTCGAAATGCCTTTCCCCCTGATGGCAGCCATTTTTTCAGCCGTCTTCTCAGCGATGATCGGAATGGTATTCGGCCTCTATCCAGCGATGAGTGCCGCCCGCCTCGACCCGATCGTAGCCCTTCGAAGGGAATGACCTCTCCCTTCGGTCCGCGTGCTTCGGCGCGCCCAAGGACCCCGGACTTCAGTCCGGCGTGAATCCGAGTTTGGCCATTCTGAAGGCGCGGACCTCCCCCAGGTAGGGGTCTGCGCTTTCTAGTCTAGAGGGTCCGCAAGATCGCCAGGGCATCGTCGACATGCGACTTTGCGTTCGTGAGACTGCTCGACATTCCACGCAGAATCCCTTGCTTGTCGAGGATGTAGGTCACCCGACCAGGCAGTATCCCCAACTTCTTGGGGACATCGAAGGCGTCCCGGACTTCCCCCTTCTCATCGCTCAAAAGTGTAAACGGCAAGCGATTCTTCGCCGCGAATTTCTGATGTGAGTCTTCCTGGTCGCCGCTGATTCCAACGACCAAGGCTCCCATCGTTTGAAACACCTGATACCGGTCTCGAAAAGCACAAGCTTCCGCGGTACAAACCGGGCTGTCGTCCTTCGGATAGAAAAAGATGACAATGGGACCTTTCCCAAGGTGCTGTCCCAGGTTGAACCGGTTTCGGTCTTGATCGGGAAGTGTGAAATCAGGGGCAATCTGGCCGATTTTCATGCTGTACCGTTTTACCAGGGAAGCAGGGAAACGGGCATTGGGTGGTGAGTGTTGAGCGTTAGGTGTCAGGTGTCTGGTGTCTGGTGTCAGGTGTTGAGATATTCTCATCGGAGTGAACACTTAACGCCCAGCACCCAACACTCAATACTCAACACTCAACACTCAACACTCAACACCCACAGAGGGTACAGCTTGCCGATTCTCGACTGTATCTGCGAATGGAAGCACAAAGTGTATCTCCCGCTGCAATTCGGGCATCTGTACACTCGTACTTCTTACAAGGTGATATGCGTTGGAGACTGTAACGACTAGCGTTGGTGCTGGAAACCGGAATCAGGGGCCCAAGCTCTATGAGCAGGTGGCGGATCGGATTCGCGGGATGATTCTCGATCGGATATACCGACCAGGAGATCGCCTCCCATCCGTTCGCGAGTTGAGTCGGCAGTGTAACGTCAGCATCACCACCGTGTTGGACGCTTATCGGCTGCTTGAAGACAGCGGTCTGATTCATCCTCGACCGCAGTCCGGGTACTACGTTCACGCTTACGCCAACCAACGCCCTGCGGAGCCGATGCGCTCGGCGCCAGCGCCTTCGCCGTCGAGTTTCTCGCGAGATCAGATGCTGCAGTCGATGACGCACGAGATCGACCGGCCCGGGCTAATCGATCTCGCGTTTGCCAACCCGAACCCTGACCTCCTTCCTCTTGCGAAGCTTGCTCGAATCATTAGCGCCGTTGCCCGAGACCATCCCGAAGCAAGTTACGGTTACGGGCCACCCTCTGGCCACCGCGCCATTCGGGAGCAGATTGCCCAAAGGTCGTTTGCGGCGGGAGCGGTGATTTCTCCCGACGAGGTCGTGATTACCATGGGCTGCCAAGAGGCTATGTGCCTCGCGTTGAGAGCAGTTTGCACGCCGGGCGGAGTCGTTGCGGTGGAATCTCCATGCCACTACGGTGTGCTCCAGGCGATTCACCTGGCCGGGTTGCAAAGCCTTGAGGTGAAGACACGGACGAGGGAGGGGATCAGCCTTGAGGCGTTTGAGGACGCGTTAATCGATCAGGAGCAAAAGGGAGCGCCGGTCCAAGCGTGTCTGGTGAGCCCAAATTTCCAAAACCCTCTCGGAAGTTGCATGTCCGAGGCCGACAAGAAACAACTCAATGCGATCGCCAACCGGCACAGCGTGACTCTGATCGAAGACGATGTATACGGTGACCTCGGATTCGAGGGTAACCGACCGAAAGTGCTTCGTGCCTTCGAAGGTGGCGAGAACGTGGTTATCTGTTCGTCTTTCTCCAAGACGATTGCACCCGGCTACCGTGTCGGTTGGGTTGTGGCAGGGAAGTATCACAGTGAAATCGAGCGCCTTAAGCACTCGTTCACGATCTCGGCCCCGAGCCTTCCCCAACTCGTCATTGCCGAGTTCCTTACCGACGGTGGATACGACCAATACCTACGACGCGCCAGAAAGGCATATTCGGCAAACGTCGGGCGAATGTCGGAAGCAATTTCGCGCTTCTTTCCGCCGGAGACCCGTGTGACTCGCCCGAGCGGCGGCTATATGCTCTGGATTCAACTACCGGAAGGTCGGGATTCTGTCGCCCTCTATTCGAAGGCGTTGGCCCATAACATCTTCATATCGCCTGGCGTCCTGTTCAGCGTGGAAGACGGGTACAGGAACTTCATCCGCCTATCTGCCGGTCGATGGTCGCAAGAGATCGAGGCGGCGATTGCGAAGCTCGGCAAAATGGTCTACCAGATGGAATAAAAAAGGACCCGCTCTGTAGAACGGATCCTCTTTCGATTGCTTGAATTCAGAAAAGCCTAAGCTTCGACGAGTTCGGCTTCTTCGGTCGCGGCCACTGGAGGTTTGACTTCGTCGGCCGGGTCGAATACTTCGACGGTCACCTTGGCTTCGACCTCTCGGTGGAGATCGACTTCGATGACGTGCTGACCAAGTCGCTTGATCGGCTCGATAAGCGCGATGTTTCGCTTCTCGACTTCAATGCCGAGCTGCTTTCGAATGGCATCGGAAACGTTCTGCGACGTAATGGCGCCGAACAGCTTGCCCTGATCCTTACCGACCTGGCCCGGGATTCGAACGGTTTTGCCGTCCAACTTCTCTTTAAGCGTCTCTGCGGCGGCTTTGGCTCCAGCAAACTTTGCGGCCAATCGAACGTTTCGAACTTCCAGCGCTTTCAGCTGATTCTTGTCGGCGACAATTGCGAGGCCGCGCGGAAAGAGATAGTTGCGTGCAAAACCGTCAGCAACGCTAACGACCGTGCCCTCTTTGCCGACCTTCGGCACTGTCTGATTAAGAATGACCTTCATTTCCTTTTAATCCTAATTTAGGTTGGACGCGCCTTTCAGCGGAAATCCATTTCCTTTCTATTTTCGTATTCCAATCCCAAAGCTCACGGCGTTGTCCTTAAAAGCACGATCAACACCGAGCCAACCGATAAAGCCGTTTCCAAATTCGTAGCTTGTGCGTAGGTCGAGGCGAGGGTCGTTGATGTCCCACGCATCCCCCCGGAGGGACAGCCTTGGCGCAAGAAGGTAGTCTACCCCAAAGGATGCGGAACTGGCGTATACGCCGTACCTAAACCCAAGCTTGTCGGTGATGTTTCTGCCCAACTCCACGATCAGCTTGTTCGACTCGAGCGCGTCGTACAGTCCGAGATGGACCGTCGAATCTTGAAGCGGGAAGCTGAGACTCACATCCGATCTCCAATATCCCGGCTGGCTCTGCCTTAACAGATCCATCTCCGTCGTTATCTTGGGGATGTTGGCGCTGGTTGGCGCCTTGTTGAAGAAACCGCCGACCTTGTCGAGGACCCCCTTCAATTGATCTTCGATCTCACTAGCTTTAGTAGCGATTTCGGTTGCCTTGTCAGTTAGACCGATCGCTTTCTTGCTGACTACAGCGGCGTTTTCCGTTATCGTCGTTCCGTTCTTCGTCATGTCGGCCACGTTGGTGGCGATCGTTTTGCCAGTGTTCGTTATATCCGCCATGTTGGCTGCGGTCTTTGCGATCGGTTCACGCAGCTTGGGATCGTTGACCATTTTGTTCAGGCTCTGGACCATCTCGTCGGCGTGTTGCGAGATTGTCTTGATCCGATCCATGATGGCGACGGCGTCCTTTTGAAGTTTGCCTTCTCTGAGCATCTCAGCTACCTGCGCAGTAACTTTGTGGACGTCTTCGATTGCGGCTGTCGCAGCCACGATTGCCCGGCCGATATTCGCCTGGTTCGATCCGATAAGTGTGCTCGCATCGTGGGCGAGATTGCCGAATCGCTCGATAGTCTTGTTCGAAGTTGCCAGAAGGTCGGAAACGCGCGACTGTAGTTTTTCGTCTTCGAGCAGCTTCCTGAAGGCGATCATCGTTTTGTTCAGCTCGGCTACCGTCTGGCGGCCCTCGGGAAGAAACCCGTCGAGAGGGGAGCCTTTCGTTCCATGTAACGTTGCCCCGGAGTGAAGCAAGTCAGTTGTGGTTTGAACTGGCGGAACGATCGTTACCGGACTCTCTCCAAAACCGATCAGCGAAGTTGGAAGCTGGGCGACGCTTCCCAGCGGAATGTGAGTGCCGTGGACGATGTCCAGCTTAATCCGAGCCAAGGTTGGGCTCATGAGCTTCACCGAACTGACCGAGCCAATGGCAACGCCTGCCATCAGAACCTGAGTTCCTTCACTTATGCCGCCCGCGTCCGAGAGTTCGACGAAGTACACGTCGCTTGGAGGAGCGAACAGGCTCTTGCCAAGCATGGCGTATCCGCCAATCAGCAACCCGACAAAGACCACGAGCAACAGCCCGACCTTAGCTGCGCTTTGCATCGCGCAAGCATACCGCCAGGTTTGGCGACTGGGGAGTGCGAAAACACGCGAAGTGAGAATTAGATAATTACCCAGGACTTTTCCGGGCATTTGAACCGTCTACACCTTAAGTTCGTCGAAGCCATCGGGAGCCGTCAAACTATTGGATTGTTGCTGAGATCGAGGTTAGCCCCTCGGAGGAACGTAGCGTGAAAATGGGTGGAAGGGTACTCTCGGTTCGGGCTATTTCGAACGGAATTGAGGAGCCTGAGCAGTAATGACTTGGTATTGAGGGCTAGCAACAACAAGGCAGCCCTGGATAACGTAGAAAAGCTATCGATCCGTACCCTAAAAAGGGCCGTGGTCGAAAAGTAGGTGAGAAGCTAAGAATGTGGCAACGCTTTACAGAACGCGCCAGGAAGGTTGTCTTCTACGCGCAAGAAGAGGCACAGAAGTTCGGAGAAGGCTACGTCTCGACGGAGCATCTTCTTCTGGGACTCGTGCGAGAGTCGGATAGCGTCGCCGCACGTGTGCTCGAGAAATTAGGCGTAAGTCTTAATCGGATCCGAGCTGAAGTCGAAAAGCAACTTCCCAGGGGAGATGCACGACCCAGTCAGGATATGACGCTTACCCCTCGAGCAAAGCGGGTCATTGACCTGGCGTACGACGAGGCTCGCAACCTGAACAACAACTACATTGGCACTGAGCACCTGTTGCTCGGCCTCATCCGAGAGGGTGACGGCTTGGCCGGCAGGGTCCTAGCAAAGCTGGGTGTCGAACTTGAGAAAGCGCGAAAAGAAGTTATGGCGCTTCAAGACAACGAAACCCAGACAAAGTCCGGCGGGAGAACTCCCGGCGCAGCGCCAACTGGAACTACCAAGACCCAAACGCTCGACGAATTCGGCAGAGACTTAACCGAACTCGCGCGCGAAGGGCGTCTAGACCCCGTCGTCGGTCGTCAAAGTGAGATCGAACGGGTAATGCAGATCCTTTGCCGAAGAACGAAAAACAACCCATGTTTAATCGGCGAACCGGGCGTTGGCAAAACAGCGATCGCTGAAGGCCTGGCGCTGAGGATCGTTAGCGGGGACATACCCGATTTGCTCAGAAACAAGCGGATCGTTGCGTTGGACCTAGCTGGACTTGTTGCCGGCACCAAGTACCGGGGCGAGTTTGAAGAGCGCATGAAGAAGGTGATGGAGGAGGTCCGCAAGTCCGAGGGACAGGTCGTTCTCTTCATCGACGAATTGCATACTCTTGTTGGGGCGGGCGCAGCCGAAGGTGCAATCGACGCATCCAACATCATGAAACCGGCTTTGGCTCGTGGCGAACTGCAATGCATCGGCGCCACAACCCAAGACGAATTCCGTAAATACATCGAGCGGGATGCCGCTCTGGAGCGCAGGTTCCAGGCCGTCAAGGTCAAAGAGCCAAGCGAAGAGGAAGCGATCGACATCATGAAGGGGCTTCGTGAAAGATACGAAGCGCATCACCATGTCGAGATCACCGACGACGCTATAACGGCTGCCGTCACCCTCAGCCAGCGGTACATTTCCGACCGAAGTCTTCCCGACAAGGCGATCGATCTTGTCGACGAGGCTGCGTCGAGAGTTCGACTTCAGCAGAGCTTGCCCCCCATCGACGTCCGACAGGATCGGTCGCGGTTGGCGAAGCTCAAGGCAGAAGTCGAGCACATGGAGAAGCGCAGCAACAACGAGGAGCACCTATCCAGACTTCAACGCGAGCGAGACGAATTGGAAGCAAGCGTCCAGCAGCGAGAAGAGGATTGGCAGAACACTCCCAAGCCCGAACCGGTCGTTGGTGAGTCGGAGATTGCCTGGATCGTTCAGAGTTGGACCGGAATTCCGGTGACCAAGCTCGTTGAAGCGGAAAGCCAGAAGCTCCTCAGGATGGAAGGCGACCTTCACGAGAGGATCGTGGGCCAGCACGACGCGGTTGTCGCCGTGTCGCGGGCTATTCGACGCGCCCGTTCCGGACTTAAAGATCCGAAGCGACCGATGGGCAGCTTCATCTTCCTAGGCCCAACCGGCGTAGGGAAGACGGAGTTGGCAAAGGCTTTGGCCAGCTACCTGTACGAGAAAGAATCGAACATGGTTCGGATCGATATGTCCGAGTACATGGAGCGATTCGCAGTGAGCCGCCTGCTCGGCGCCCCTCCAGGATACGTCGGATACGATGAGGGTGGGCAGCTAACCGAACAGGTTCGCCGCAACCCTTATTGTGTGGTTCTTCTCGACGAAATCGAGAAGGCGCACCCCGAGGTGTTCAACATTCTCCTGCAGGTTATGGAAGACGGTCAGCTTACGGACAGCCAGGGCCGGACCGTCGACTTCAGGAACACGCTTGTGATCATGACTTCGAACGTCGGCGTCCGCCCGATCGAAATGGATAAGCCACTCGGTCTGCGCGACGTCAAACTGGATCTCAACGATCCTAAGACGTATGAGAACATGAAGAACAAAATGGTCGAAGAGATGCGAAAGCTATTTAGACCTGAGTTCCTCAACCGTGTCGACGAAGTAATCGTGTTCCAACACCTCAAGAAGGAGGAGATCCTGCAGATCGCCGACCTTTACTTGAAGCGGGTCAATCAACAGGCTTCTTCGATGGGGATTACTATCGCTCTGAGCGATGCCGTCAAGAACATGTTGGTCGAGCAAGGTTACGACGCGAACCTCGGAGCGAGGCCATTGCGACGAGCTGTCCAGAGATTTATCGAAGATCCGCTGAGCGAGGAACTCCTTCTCGGCCGGTTCCAAAATGGAGATCTGGTGCTTGCTGACACTGAGGACGGAAAGACCGTAATCTTCAAGCGGCAAGCCGCTGAAACCGGTGAACCACCGCAGAAAGAACTTGCCTCTACGTAAAGATAGGGGCGATTCTTAAAGTCACGGCCTCTCGTGTTTCCCCCGAGGGGCCGCTTCATTTGTTCGACCATATCTGCCAATCATCTGCGAAATTTGATGATTTTCTTAACAATCCGGAAACTTTATTAAGGCTCGATTAACCTTGTGTTAAGTAAAAGTAAGGTTCCATGCGACCCAATCACAATCCCGGTTGGAGTGCTCTCCGAGCACGCCGAAGCGTGTTTTGAGGAGCCATGTCTTATATGAAGAAAGCTTTTACACTTATCGAACTTCTCGTGGTTATCGCCATTATCGCGATTCTCGCCGCGATCCTATTCCCAGTGTTTGCGCAGGCTAAAGAAGCCGCAAAGAAGACTCAGGACCTCAGCAATCTGAAGCAATTCGGACTTGCGTCGCTGATGTATTCCAACGACTACGACGACGCACTCTACGCGCACCGCTGGAACTGCGGTGGTGATATCACCAACAACTACAGTGCTGTAACCGTATGCCCCGATTATCTCGGAACCCAAGCGAACGGCCTGAACTCGACCGCTCCCGACCAAGCCGGCGGACTGTCGAGCCCCGTCAACCAGCGCGAATATTGGTGCTATACGATCAACCCGTACACCAAGAACTTCCAAATGTACAAGGGCCCAGACACGCAGAACGCCTTCTGGCCAGGCGGCAATGTTGCGGTTCCTTTCCAGAATGCTGCTGGCGCAAAAGCAGGCAACAACTATGGCGGACAGAACAGCTACGGCCATAACGACTTCTGGCTCAGCCCAGGCGCCAACACAAGCGGTGGCTCGGCCAACCTGCCTGCGCCTCCAACCCTCACCTCGGTACCACGAGTTGCTAGCACGATCATGATCATCGATGCCAGCTACTACGGCGCAGGTCCCGACATCACAAACCAATCCGGTCTCTGGAACACATCGGTCGCCAACGGCAACGAAGCTGCTTACGTCACCAACCAGAACACCAACTACGCTAGCTACTGGATGAACCAAGGCGGCGCAAACTGGACTCAGAGCGGCGGCGTGCTCACTCCTGCACAGGGTCTGCAAATGATCCCCACGCGATACAACGGAAAGCTCAACGTCCAGTGGACGGACGGCCATGCCAAGACCCTCGACTGGCATGTAACAGTTGGCAACATCTGCTACTGGTCGACGGACGTCGAAGGCGCTCACCCCAACTGCAACTAATCTAGGGGCAAACAAGCTGGAATGGCCCGTCGAATCTTCGACGGGCCATTCTTCTGTAAGTGGGGCCGGTGAACCGGATTCTTCTAGGCGTTTAGCCTATCCACAATCGCGCTGCCCATCTCGACGGTGGATACCAATTTCAAGCCATTCGTGTAGATGTCCGCAGTTCGAATGCCGGTCTCAAGGACGTCTTCTACAGCCTTCTCGATTCGGAGCGCGGTTACGTCGTCATCGAAAGAGTAGCGGAGCAGCATCGCCGCACTGAGGATCGCCGCAATCGGATTCGCCTTGCCTTGTCCGGCGATATCCGGAGCAGAGCCGTGGATCGGCTCGTACAACCCGAACACTTTCCCATCCTTCGGGTCACTAAGGGAAGCCGAAGGGAGAAGGCCGAGAGAACCTGTAATCATCGAAGCCTCATCCGACAGGATGTCTCCGAACATATTCTCGGTGAGGATGACGTCGAATTGGGCTGGATTTCGAACAAGCTGCATCGCGCAGTTGTCGACCAGCATGTGCGAGAGCTTTACGTCCGGGTATTCGGCCGCCAACTCGGTGACAACCTCTCGCCATAGGCGCGACGTTTCTAGCACGTTTGCCTTGTCGACACTGACAATTTCGCTACGGCGTTGCCTGGCGATTGCAAAAGCACGCTTTGCGATCCGCTCAACTTCGTGGCGGCTGTAAATGCACGTATCGACGGCCGTGTTTCCGTTATCCCGCCTTTCTCGAGGCTTGGCGAAGTAGATGCCTCCCGTGAGTTCGCGCATCACGACAAGGTCCATCATGCCGTTCTCCGGCTTAAGTGGGCTTGCGTCGATAAGCGCCTTCATCGTCTTCGCCGGTCGGACGTTAGCGTAAAGGTTGAGTTCCGACCGGAGGGGAAGGAGCGCACCGACTTCGGGTCTTAACTGAGGCGGTTGAATCTTGTCGTATTTCGGGCCGCCGACCGCGCCGAACAGTACAGCGTCCGATGCCTTGCAGAGATCGAGCGTAGCCGCCGGAAGTGGATGTCCTCCGTCGTCGTAAGCAATCCCCCCGACAAGGGCCGACTCAAATACAAACTGATCGCTTACCGCCTCCAACACTCTAACGGCCTGTGCGGTGACTTCCGGACCGATTCCGTCTCCGGCCAAAACTGCTACTTTTCTCGACATGGACAACCGATTATGCCCCTTACCGCTCGGATCGAACACGAGAGATGAAGTAGAGGGTTCCTAAGCTGGGGAGCCCAATCGCCCCCACCGTCGAACTGAGGATGAAGTACGGATAGTTATGGATCAAGATGAGGAATCCGATCCCTCCGCCAAAGATTGCAAGAACGATATTGCATATCCCATACAGGCAACCATCGTTCGGACTACCGGCCTGATGCCCAAGCTTCGCCGCCAAGAAGTAATAGAACGTTGCGCTGACGATCCACACAAAAGCGAGAACGTAGTATGTCCCGCCTCTAGCAAGCCAATCGGCGCCAGAAGTCAATGGGGGCACCGAGACGTAACCTTCCGGCCACAATAGGCAAACCTGTCCGAGCGTTGAAGCGTTAGAGCGTTAGAGCGTTCAAGGAACATCGATGGTTGGGTTCTGGGGATCATAGAATTGGATCTTCCAATGAAAGTACCACTAACGCTTGCGAAGCGAAACGCTGTAACGCTAGCGACGCGAAACGCTTTCGCTTGTATTATTCTATGAACGTTCTAACCGATTGCTTACACTCATGATTATCGGGCGCGACAGGAACCGGTTCGGGATATGACCAGGAGGTCTACCGAAGGGGAAATGGCGAGCATCGCACGTCAACATTACGATGCGGTGTTTCGTTTTTGCGCTCGAAGAGTAGGAGTCGACAGGGCAGCGGACGTGGCGCAAGACACATTCTTGACTGCTCAAAAGGTGTTTCATAAATTTCGGGGAGAATCGAACCTGACAACATGGCTTTTTGGAATTGCGCATAACGAGTGCCGCCGAGTCTCGCGGAAACAACGCTTCGAGCCGATACTCCTCGAGATCGACCCTGAGCGTCCGGCGGACAATGGAAGTGAAAGCGCGATCGTTGACCGACATGCACTCCAACAGGCACTTTCTAAGCTGTCTCAGGAGCATCGGGAGATCGTGATACTTCACGAAATCGAAGGCCTAACCTACGAAGAGGCTGCCGAGATCTTATCGGTGCCCGTTGGAACCGTAAAGTCGCGACTTCACCATGCTTTCTTGCAATTGCGCCGGTCTCTGTTCGCCCCCGAGGAGGCCGCAAGATGAGCCTACATGAAGACCTAAAGGCTTTCCTTGACGGAGAACTTGAACCAACCCGGGCCGAAGAGGTCAAAGCGGCACTTGAACGCGACCCTGGATTACGAAGGGAGTTGGCGGAGTTGAAGTCGCTGTCAGCGACGATTCAGATTAGCGTAGCCGAAGTCATTCCTTCAGGGCTAGAAAAGACTCTTGCCGCCCTGGAAAAAAGGCAGCCAACGCGTCAGGCATTGCCGCTGAGTTGGTTGTGGACAGGTGGAATCGCAATTACCGCGGTTCTGATGGTTGTTGTCGTCCTTCCGATGTTTTCCCATTCTGCTTCCGATTCGGCAAGCACGGTTAGCGCAGGCGCCGTTGCGATGGAGTCGAAAGCAGATGCCAGCGCGAAAGCAGTTCCGGCACTCCCTCCTGTGGAAATGAGGTCGTCTACAACTTTCAGCGATCGCGCAAAGACAGCAGCGCCATTGGTCGATTCGGAACGAACTCCAAAGGTCCAGGCGCCAGTCGATCGAACAAGAAAGGCGAAGGTCATGTCTGGACACGTCGACGCATCCAAGGTCGTTGCCGTGAAACCTGAAGCGAGCGTTTCAACTATAGTTGCATCAAATGAGCCTATGGCAGCTAAGAAGACTCAGATGTTCAAGCGTCCGCCAAGCGAGGCTGCGCCAGCTCCAACGACTAACCTCGGCGTTTCTCGAGGATTAACTTCACCGACTGTCGTCACTCTTAGCTTCGCAAGCACAGAGACGGGAGCGAACGAGGTGATGGCCCTCGTCGGCAAGTACCAGTCGCACCCTCCGGAGATCACATCGACGTTTACCAAGAGAGGCGCTGAAGGCAAGGCCGCAGCAGCCGACTCGTCAGGTAACGATGGCAACCGAACGATCGCTTTGGATGTCCCTGAGGAGATTGCGGATAAGTTGATCGCCGACCTAAAGGAACTTCCGACAGATACCCCAAGTGGAGGAGGAGGAGCGTTCGGAGGCGGGCGAGCCAGTTTTGCATCCGGCGGATTTGCGGCAGGGAATCGAGCAGGAGGTTCGACTGGAGCCACTGGCGCGTCGTCGAGCCGAAACGGAGACGAGAATTCCCAAACTATTGGGCGAAGAGGCAGCTCGGCTGCGCGTGGACGACCCTACTCCGAGCGATCGTCGTCGCAGACACGTGCAGGTTTTGGTGGCGCTCCAGCCGGCCGAGCAGGTCCTGTCGACTCCATCAAGGGTACGGCGGCTGCCGGGGCAAGAAGCGGGCAGAATTCACCCCCGTCTGGAGTGGTGAAGCAAGACGATCGCGCAGGAAAATCTGCGGACATCCTTAGTTTAAGTACGGCCCAACACCTTGAGCACAAACGATCTCTCGCCGCCGATAAGGCAATCGCGCCGAAAACAAGGCACATTATAATCGTGATCGCAGAGAAGCCGAAACAGCAACCGGTACCCTAGTCGGGTGAATTCGCTCTACGAATTCGATATCACCATTTTTCGAGCCATCAACGTCGATTTTCATCGAAGTTGGTTGGATCTGTTCTTTGCATTCTTCAGCTATCTCGGCTCAGGTGGGTGGCTTGCGGCGGCTTGCTTGCTGTTTGTGCTGCACAAGAGTACACGTCACTATGTAGTCCCGCTTTTGCTAACCAATCTTATTAGCGGAGTTGCCGTTGCCGATCTCCTCAAAGTGATTATTGTCCGAGATCGGCCAAGTAACCTGCCGTATGCGATCGTCCAGGAAGATCTTCACACCCGCAGCTTTCCGAGCGGACACACCACGACTGCATTCGCCGTCGCGATGATGATCGTCTTTCTTACCGCAGACTCGCGATATCGCAAACTTGGTTACCTCAGCATTTTCGTCGCCGCCCTGATCGGGCTAAGTCGGATCTACCGAGGCGTTCACTGGCCTACGGACACGATTGCAGGGGCATGTTTTGGGATCGCGACTTCTTGTGTCCTGTTCTTCTTGCTACCTCGTATCGGCCTTTCCCTAAATCGGAACGACGGTTTTGATAGCGGCGAAGCCACCTCGCAATCCTAACGGTGCTCCCAACCTGGTCCATTTCTCGCATACTTGGTTTGTGCGTGCCTTAGGTCTCTCAATTGCGTTGTTTTCTTGTGTCTTAGGGGTTTCGGCCGGAACCGCTTTCGCTTCACCGGCAACATCCGCCGCTCAAGGCGTGCTTCGGCGCACTGTCGGCTCAGCTGCTTCGGCGTTCACCCTTTCCGACATGCCCAGTGATAACGGACTCGACGTCTTTGAGATCGAAGCAAGCGGTGGACATGTAAAGGTCGCTGGCTCAAGCGCCGTTGCGATTGCGCGTGGCGCTTACGAGTACATTCGGGACGCGTGCAAGTTGCAGGTTACTTGGGGCAGGTCGCACGTCGAACTTCCTCACCGTTTACCTAACTATGCAAGACGGCAGGTTGTCTGCCCAAGCAAGTATCGGCACTACTTCAACGTCTGCACGTTCGGCTATTCGACAGTCTGGTGGGACTGGAAGCGTTGGCAAGAAGAGATCGACTGGATGGCGCTACATGGGATCAATATGCCCTTGGCCATGAATGGCCAGGAAGCGGTCTGGCAGAAGGTGTGGCGTACGTACGGGATCAAAGACGCGCAAATTCAGAGCTACTTCTCCGGCCCTGCCTTTCTACCGTGGCATCGGATGGGGAACATCAACAGCCATGCCGGCCCTTTGCAGCAAAGCTGGATCGACGGACAGGCCGCACTTCAAAAGCAGATTCTCACTCGAGAACGCGAATTGCAAATGACCCCGGTGACGCCGGCGTTCTCCGGTTTCGTACCGCCAGCGTTTCGGAGTCAACACCCATCCGCACAGATCGTCGAATCGAGTGCCTGGGCTGGGTTCGAACCTACATTGCTCCTGAATCCCAGGGATCCGATGTATCTGGAAATCGGAAAGAAGTTCGTGATCGAGTATCAGAAGATGTTCGGCAGCGATCACCTCTATCTGGCCGATGTCTACAACGAGATGACGCCTCGCCTTCCGGCGGCGACCAAGCTCGATGATCTTCAAGCTACCGGCGATGCCGTTTATAAGGCGATCCTTGCCGGCGACCCCAAAGGTACCTGGGTGATGCAGGGTTGGCTATTCTACAACGACAGAGGGTTCTGGGGAGAGAAGGAGACGGATGCCTTCCTGAAGGCCGTTCCCGACGATCGAATGATCATTATCGATCTCGCATGCGATTCCATGGAGATCTGGAGAGCTCAGCCCGCCGTAAGAAAAAAGCAATGGATCTACTGCACGCTCCACAACTTCGGCGAGACCACGACTCTGTTTGGCAACTTGAAAGAGTATGCCGATCGACCTATCCGGGCTCTCAAGGATAAAGATCACGGCGGCATGGTCGGAATGGGGATCACACCCGAAGGGATCGAGCAGAACCCGATTGTTTACGAACTCGCGACCGACACGATGTGGCGTGACGAAGCAGTCGACCTCCAGTCGTGGGTCGAGAACTACGCTGAAGCACGTTACGGGGTCTCTAATCCCGCGATCAAAGAGGCGTGGACGAAGATCATAAAGGCCGTCTATGGCGGAGGCTATCTGCCGGAGGGAGCCCACTTCATGGTGAGGCCCGGGCCGGACTTCGGTTCGGAGCCGAGCGCGGAAGCATCGGAAATCCGCCAAAGCATAGAGCTTCTTCTGAGCGCATCCCGGTTGGTTGGCCCCAACCACCTCTATCGTCAGGATCTCGTCGACTTGATGAAGCGGTACTTGGAGGAAGTTGGGGCGGCCTATTGGTACGCCGCGCTGTCCGATCGTGACTCCAATCAAGCGGACGGGTTTACGTTGCGGACGGCAGAATTCTTCAAGTCGCTCGACGATCTGGACAAGCTGCTTGGTACGATCCCGGAGTATCGACTCTCAACCTGGGTACAGAACGCCCGCCAGTGGGGAAGAAACAAGAAAGAGGAAGATCAGCTTGAGCAGAATGCGAAGATGCAGGTTACGGTCTGGGGTGGCCCCGACCTGCACGACTACGCATGGAAAGAGTGGAGCGGACTAGTTTCAGGGTTCTACCGTGAGCGATGGACACGTTTCCTGCGATTCATGCTGTCTTCAGGTACCAAGCCGCTCAAGATGGCGGAGTGGAATCGAACGATAGCTGAATGGGAGTTGGGCTGGAGCCAGACGATCGGCTTGACGAACGATGCCACCCCCGACGACCCCGTCGACTACGTCAAGAAACTGCTCGACCGGTACCCGTTACCCAAGATCGCCCAATCTGAGCCTGGAATCGCAGTTGGCAAGCCGGTCAAGGTCTCCGGAGGCACCGAACCGGGCCACGACCCCGAACAGGCCGTCGACGGCCGTTTGAGCGGCGGCTATTGGGCTGCCCATCCTTACCCTCAGTGGCTGCAAATCGACTTGGAGAAGGTGGAGGACATCGACCGCGTCGACTTATACACCTATCACGATGGTGAGCGCTATTACCAATACACGATCGAGGTTTCGGTCGATGGACAGAATTGGACGAAGGTTGTGGACGAGAGCAAGAACACGATTCCTGCGCCGACGCGAGGCAAGGTCTACCGCTTCAAACCAACCGACGCGCGATTCGTGAGAGTAAACATGCTCTTCAACAGCGCAAACGTAGGAGTTCACATAACCGAGGTTAAGGTTTTTCGGCACAGTCCATAGGCCGATCCCCGTAGATCCGCTAGACGATGTTGGCCTACCCCTTCAGGGCGCCGGCCAGCATTGTCTCGTGGATCTTCTCCCGGAACACCCAATACACGATCAGAACGGGGACCATTACGATCACGAGACCGGCAAAGAGGGCTCCCCAGTCGCTTTGGTAGTGTTCGACCATAACAAGGTTGGCGATTCCGAGCGGTAAGGTGCGATTCGCTTCACTCGGGATCAGCACAAGGGCAAGCGAGTACTCGTTCCACAAACCGATACCGTTAAAGATCCCGACTACAATCAGTCCGGGCTTTGCCAACGGAAGCATGACCCTCCAGAACACCTTCGAATGGCTCGCCCCATCGATCATCGCCGCCTCGTCGAGGTCTTTCGGCAACGTCTGGAAGAATCCGGTCAATACGAAGACGGTGAAAGGCAACGAATACGCGATGTACACGATCGTTAGGCCGAGTTTGGTGTCGTACAAGCTGTATGCGCCGATCTTCAGGGTGTTCATCAGGAAGAACAGCGGAACGATCGTGAGGAATTGGGGGAACATCATCCCTCCCAAGAACGTGCCGAAAAGCAGCTTTGAGCCGGGAAATGGATACCTGGCAAAGACATAAGCCGCCATTGCTCCGATCGGAATCAAGAACGCAAGCGTCGCGACGGTCACGATAAGGCTGTTTAGAAAGAAGTGGGCAATGCCCGCCGTTTGCCATGCATGGCTAAAATTCTCCCAGTGGATTTTTCCGGGAAGTCCCCAAGGGGAAGCAAAGATTTCAGGACCGGACTTGAAGGACGTCAGCACCATCCACAGGAGCGGTATCAAAACGGCAAGCGTAAATGCAGTCAAGGCGACGACTGTCAAGACCTTTTTACCGACAGAGATTACTGCGTTCAATGACTCACTCCCGTCGGGTCCTTTCGTGTGAGACGTAAAACAATGCCGCTGACAGCCATGACGATAACGAAGTTGGCAATGGCCAGAGCGGTAGCTGCGCCGTAGTCGCTGTTCACGAACGCCTGCTCATAGAGATAAGTCAGCATGACCTCGGTCTTTCGGTCTGGCCCCCCCTGTGTCATCAAGAAAACCAAAGCGAAAACGTTGAGGGTGTTGATCACCAGGTAAATGACCGCGATGCGGCCAACCGACCAAAGGAGGGGAAGGGTGATCTTTCGGAACCGGAACAAGCCCTCTGCGCCATCCAACTTCGAGGCCTCGGCGACTTCCTGAGGGATTTGCCGAATTCCGGCCGAAAAAAGCATGATGTAGAACCCGACCGCGAACCACACGAAGGTGACGATTACGGCAGGCAGCGCCTGAGTTGGGCTGCCTAAGATCGAGGTGTCGATACCTGCAGCGCCTGACCTATGTGTGGCGCCTCCGCCAAACAGCTTCATTACCGACGTCAAGAGGCCGATGTGAGGATCGTAGACGAATTCCCATAGGATGGCGACAACCACCAGAGACATGATGTTCGGAAACAAGTAGACGCTGCGAAGAGCCTTTGTCGCGCGACTTTCACCTTGCATTCCGTGGGCTACTGCAATCGCGACGATAAGGATCGCGGATCCCCCGAAGAGGAAGATCCAGGCGTTATGCAGCAACGCCTGCCAGAACACGTCGTCGTGGAAAAGCTGTTTGAAGTTATCGAACCCGACGTAAGTCTTCTTTGAAGAAAGACCGCTCCACTTGAATAGGGAGTATCCGACCGCCTGCAGCACGGGGAGAATGACGAACACCCCGTAAAGCAAAACGGCCGGCGCCAGATACGTAACGATGAAGGCAGTCCGGCCGCGATTCTTCATGAAGCTAGTGAGTCATCGTATGAACGGGCTTCGATTTGTCTTGCCTAACCTTTTCAGCCGCAGCCTCAAGGCGATCGACGAACTGCTCAGGAGTATTTGACCCGTTCATTAGCGCTTCCATAGCGTTCTTCGACTCGTTTCCGAGAGTGGAATACCAGGTATCGAACTGGATCGAATAGACCGTCTTCGATTCTCGGAACAGCTTGGCCGGCTCGACAAGCAAAGGCGGCAGCGTGATCTGGTCGCTTCCCTTGATGGCCGTGAGGGTACCGCACTGGGTAATGAACTGCTTCGCCTTGTCGAGCGACGTCATGTATTTATAGAAATCGATGGCGAGGTCGTGATTCGGTCCAGAGGTCGGAATAATCCAAGGCTCGATGCCGATCATGATTGCAGATGGGTCGCCCTTTCCGCCGTCCACGACGGGTGGTAGCATGAACGCCATCTTCGCGCCTGGAGGCATCGTCTTGCGCATCTCGGACTCCAGCCAAGTACCGCATGGGATCATCGCCGCCTTGCCTTCAAGAAAGTCAGTCTGCGATTGAGTATGGCTGAGGCCGCTGGCGCCATCTTCAAAGAAACCGGCATCGCGGAGTTGCTTCACCATCTTCGCAGCCTGAAGGAACGCATCGGACTTCCAGGCGCCAGGAACGAGGCTCTGGGCGTCGTCGGCTGCCTTGATACCGCCAATGCTGATGACCCAAGGGAAAAGGAACCCCTTGATCGAGTAGTCCGGATATTTGCCCTGGTAAGTGAGCGGCGCCATTCCTGCAGCCTTAATCTTCGGACACAGATCCAAGAGCTCTTTGAACGTCTTGGGGACAGTCCAGCCGTGCTTCGCGAAGGTGTCGGGGTTGTACCACCAGCCCATGATGTTGTAGTGGTACGGCAACTCGTACTGCTTGCCTTTGTATTCGCCGAGTTTGAGGAGGGAAGGATCGAAGGTGTCCTTCCAGGTGCCCTTACCGTCGTATGCAGGCGTTTTGAGCGCATCGTCGACGGGAAACACCTGATTGTCGTAAATCAGGGCCCAATAGTCCATCCCCCAGCCGGGCCACGTTAACGAAGGAGGAGTGCCATTGGCAAACCGAGGGCGAAGCTGTTCCCACACTCGTGGGCCTCCGGTGACCGTGATATGGTCGCCAGGGTGCTTGGCTTCATACTCCTTTGCCGCTTGCTGGAAGAACTCAATCCCAAATCCGCCTTGGAACGAAACGACTTCAAGGTCCTTTCCGTTACCGGATCCTCCTGCCGCAGGTTCGTTCGAACCGCCAGAACAACCTGCCATCAGAAGGCCAAGTGCGGCGGAAGCAGAGCAAAAAGCCAATACGCGTGTCTTCATCGATAATCCCCGTTATTCCCGACTCTTAGTGAGCGTGGTGAATTGTATCCCTAACGTCATTTCAACAGCTTACGAATGCGCCCCGACAGGTCGTCGAATTTAGCAATGTTTTTGTCGAGCCACCAACTCTGGTTTTCACGCTGCCAAAGATCTGCATACATATCCCTGAGATCGGTAACTTCCTTTTCGACGCTCCGTAGGCTCGCCTGATCGAATCTTTGAAGCGCTTCTGCCGCTGCCATGCTGTCACCGAGAAACTTGGCTCTTCGAGCGGCATAGACCGCGTAGTCGAGCGTTGGAGCATTGTGAGTTGCCTCGGACTTAGCTTTGATCAGTGTATCGATTATCGTGCGGCAATCGGACTGGAACGTGGGGACATCTTGAGGGTTCGGTAGTTTGGAGAACGTCGTCACAGGATCGCGCCAGAAGGCTGCATTCTTCATTCCGCCGCTGATCGGGTTGTCCCTTAGTGCGCTCAGTTTGATCATCGCGTCGGTAACGACGCGCCCCTTGATGCCGAAGAAGACCGATGAAAAGGCTCGGTTGAATCGCGTTAGTCGCGATAGCCTCGTTTTCTCCGGATCGAGGAGCTTCGTCGGCGCTGCTGGCCGCCAAGAACATTCGGCGCCCCAAGTGAAGGCGTACCAATTGTCGTCAAAGAAGTTAATTCCGTCGTCATCCCACGATGTATTGAGAGATCCGAGCGCGCCGTACTTGGCCCCGTCACGAATGAAGTTCGAAATATTGACGGTCGCTCGGCCAAGATCGGGCCACACTTGCCCCCAACACGAAACGCCGGGGCAGACCATGAACTGGAGTCCGAACTTGGTGAAGGGAAGGATCTGGTTGTCGAAATTCGCGGCAGGCGAATAGGCCCAAGGCAACACGATCAGATCCTTAGGAAGCTTGGGAACGATCTCTGGGTAGTGGAGTGCAATGTCGCCCCACATCATCGGGGTTTTGCCATATCGCCGTAACAGCCCGACCACGCGGTTGATGTGCCGAGCATAGACGCCGCCGACTCCGTACTCTTTGACAAGATCCTTGCTGGGGCCGGTGCCGAGCCCCGAGACCTCGTCGCAGTTGATGTTGAAATAGGGACTTGAATAGGCTGGAGCTATTTCGGCAAAAACGTCCGACAAGAACTTGTAGCTTTCATCCTTGGCCGGCGTCAGAACACGCGGCGTCTCGGCGAGATTCTCGTATCCAGGGACTTTCAGGATGTTTCCGAAATGGCCGAACGACTGGAAATTCCCAACGACTTCGACATGAAACTGTTTCGCATAGGAGGACAGCTCCGCAATCTCGTCGGCGGTAATGCCGTCGGCAGGGGCAATCTCCGGGTGCTTCTTTAGCTTGAACACATGCTCGGTGTACAAGGTGAGCATGTTGAGCTTAAATTCGGAGAGGGTCCGGATCTCCTTCATCAAAAAGCCGTAGGTCGGGATGGGACCTCGACTGATATCGTGCTGCCAACCTCGGTATTTCAGAGTCGGCCAGTCGACGATGTGACAGGCCGGAATGGTGTTCAACGTTCGATTCGCTCGAATCAATTGCTTGAGAGTTTGGACACCATAGAAGATTCCTTCCGAAGTACTAGCAGACACCGTGATACTCTGGGGAGTCACATCGAGCTTGTAGCCTTGTCCATGGTCTTCTGGCGAAATCGGCCCATTAAGCCTAATGAGGCTAATTGCATGCGGCGCCTGCTTTTGCACGGGCTCGATGCGCTCTCCTAAATCGGTAAGAACCTCCTCCATGAGTTGCTCGGCGGCAAACCGGTCCTCGGGAAACTGGTCGCTAAACACAATGTTTGTGTTGTGCGTGAACTGGAAGCGCCCCTTTGGTCTGGTCACGCGTACCGGCGTGGGCACGAGATTCAACGCCTTGGGGGCGACCGGACGTTTCGGCTTAAGTTCAGCGACGATTAGGCAAGCGACGATGGAAGCGATCATGGAACGTGTTGGAGTATGCCCTCATACAATATATCAAGTAATAGGGGCCTCCCAGCAAATGCCGGGAGACCCCTATCACCTTTCGACGAAATTGGACTTAGCGTCCGCCGCCGGGAGGTGGTGGGTCGACTCGCTCGAATTTCTTCGTGCCTCCGAGTTCCTTCAACTTGGCTTTCTGAGCGTCGGTAAGGACCTTGTTGACCTCTTCTTCCATGATTTTTGCGTTCTTGGTGAAGATTTCTCGCATCGCGGCCTGATCGCCCTGCGCATTCTGCATTGCTTCTCGTGTTGCAGTCTGCTGCCGAGTCTGAAGCTCGGTGAACTTGGCCTTTTGCTCGTCGGTGATTCCGAGTTCCTTCTGGATCTCCTTATTGTTGACGACGACCTGAACGCCGGCAAACTGAACGATAATCTCTTTCAGTCGCTTGCTTTGGTCGGCGGTCAAGATCTCGGCGACTGCTTTCGCATTCTCTTCCGATATCTTGGCCATCGTGGCTTGCATCGCCTTTCTCATCGCGTCGCGGTCGTCGCCGGCGGCGTCGCGAGCTGCTTGAAAAGCTTCGCCCATCTTGGCCTGGACCTTGTCTCGAAGCTCAGTCAGCTTCGTTTTCTGATCGTCCGTCAGCGCCAGGTCCTTCTGGACGTCCTCTCTGCCTGTAAGCTGCAGGGGATCGCCCTGCATTCCGAATCCGCCACGTCGGCCCTGTCCAAAGCCGCCGCCCTGTGCCATCGCTCCGCAAACAAGTGCGGAAGCTGCGGCGATCAGGATAAGTTTTTTAAAATTCATTGCTTGTCCTCTATTCCTCGTCGAGTGGAGCCGCCACTCTGCGGTTTCTCATATGTTCAGAAGCGCCGACCAGTAGAGAACTGATCGGCGCATGCGCTTATCTTGGAGACGGTTTAGAAACCGCCGCCACCACCGCCGCCGCCACGGGCTGCAGGAGCAGGCTTGGGCAATTCTTTACCGCCCATCTCTTTCAGCTTCGACTTCTGAGCGTCGGTCAGAACCTTGTCGATCTCTTCTTCCATGATCTTGGCGTTCTTGGTTCGAGCTTCGGCAGCCGCTGCAGGATCGCCCTGAGCATTCTGCATCGCTTCTCGCATGGCAGCCTGCTGTCGTGTCTGAAGGTCGGTTAGCTTTGTCTTCTGCTCGTCGGTAATACCGATTTCAGCCTGAACTTCTTTATCGGCAATGACGATCGTCTTGCCAGTCCACTGGATCTGAAGCTCTCGCAGTCGCTTCATCTGCTCTGGCTTGAGAATCTCTCCGAGCGACTTGAGTGCTTCGGCGTTAACCTTGGCATTTGCTTCCTGTCGAGCTTGTCGGTCTTGACCGGCAGCCTGACCGGCTTCACGAGCCTTGGCTCGTGTAGCGGTAGCGAGTTCGCTGATCTTGGCCTTCTGGTCGTCGGTGATTCCGATTTCCTTCTGAACCTCTTCACGTCCGGCTAGAGACATCGGAGCGTATGGGTTACCGCCACCGCGTTGACCGCCTCGCTGACGACCGCCGCCACCGCCGGCGCCACCGCCACCTTGGGCCATAGCACCGCAAACGAGCGCTGCAAGCGCGACGATAAGAGCTAGTTTAGTGAGTTTCATATCGACTTACTGTCCTCCATTCTTCTTAGGAATAGCAGCGCTACCCTGTACTGGTGGGGTAGCGGTTGCGCTACCCTTTGCTGGCGGAGTAGCGGAAGCGCTACTCTTCGGTGGTTGAATCTGGTTGAGACTTTCCTTGGTATCCGGCATCATCTCGTTTTGCGTCTTCTGATACAGCTTCTTGGCTTCGGCGACGTCTCGGATGACGGTCGGGGTCAAGAAGACCAGAAGTTCGGTCTTGGTCTGAGTCTTGTTCTTTGACTTGAAGAGCGAGCCTAGGATTGGGATATCGCCGAGGAGCGGGATCTTGTTGGTCGTAGCCGTCACTTGGTTCTGGATCATTCCACCCAAGACCACCGTCTCTCCGTCTTTAACGGTTACGGTCGTATTCGCCTCTCTCTGATTGACGATCGGCGCATTAAAGGTCGTGTAACCCTGCAGGTCGTTCGCAGTCTGCGTCACATCCATGTTCACATAGCCATTGGCCGTGATTCGTGGCGTGACGGTCAAGACGATTCCAACATCCTGGAATGCGTAGTTGAAGCTCGTCGTACCGTTCGTGTTCTGAATCGTGCTGACGATGTACGGGATTTGCTGGCTGATGTTTATGGAAGCGACTGTGTTGTTCGAAGTGAAGATTCTCGGAGTCGAGAGGATCTGGAACTTCGTATCGGTCTGCAGCATGTTGAAGAAGCCGGTTAGGTCTTTCCCAGCCAAGGTGTAGCTAAGCCCCTGCAACGTCGGATTCGCCGACTTAAGCCCAAAGTTCGTGCCGCCTGTTCCCGATACGCCTTTGCTCTTCGAAGCGTACTGCCACTCAACGCCGAACTGGTTGGCGGTGCCAAGCGAAGCCTCGACGATGATCGTCTGGATCATCACTTGCTGAGGCACCTGGTCGAGCTGAGCGAGGATCGATTTAACCAACTCCCGATTATCCGGAGTAGTGACCACGATCAACGAGCCGGTATTCATATCCGGGATAACCGAGATCTGTCCCGTCAAGTCGCGCAGATTTGTAATCTGTCCGTTCGAGTCGCGAGTCTGCGTCACCGTGGAGTTCTGGGCAGCGGCTCCGCCGCCTCCGCCACCACCGCCGGGTCGCTGACCGCCTCCGCCGCCACCGCCGAAGCCAAATCCTTGGCCCGCAACTGCCACCGAAGTCAGAAGGTCACCGCTCGAAGCGTTCGGATCCTGAAGCGCGATCGGCATCGAGTTCATCGCGAACTGGTCTTCGCCAGGACCGACGTTAGCGCCAGCCGGACGAGCCGCGCCACCGGTTGTGCCCCCGGCGCCGGTTGCAGCGGTACCGTTACTGCTCGCGTTGGCACCCGTAAACGGATTCCTATTCGAGGTTGTCGAAGTGGATCCTTGCCGCTGACCGAAAGCCTGTAGGAACAGACCTGCGACCATATCCGGTCGGGCATTCGTAAGCGGATAGACGAACGTCGTACTTTGGAATTCGACGGGCTTATCCAACTGGTCGATCAACTTGCTTGCGATTTCGAGGTTCGCTGGAGTCGTTGTAACGACGATCGAGTTCGTTCGAAGGTCGGAGACGACCGGCCCTGAAGCCGCCTGTCCGGTACCGATTCGGATCGCCTGTTGGAAAGTGCCCTGAATCGACTGCGGGCCCATACCGGCTTTACCGCGAGGTGCATTCGTTTGAAGAACGTTGAGAACAACCGGTTGAACATCGTTGCAGGACGCGTACTTCAAAGCGAATACGTGCGGCTTCATGGGCTCGTCCGAATTCTTGTCGAGTTGACGGACCAGGTTCCCAACTTGCGTCTGATCTCGATCGTTGGCGCTGACGATTACCGAGTTGGTGTAATCGTCAGACGAGGCCTTGACGACCGTCGTTGCTCCCGTGTTTCCGCCGAACAACATCGCCATCGGGTTCATCCGGTTTTGCTGGCCGCCGCCGCCGAAGCCACCACCGCCTCCGCCGAATCGGTTCCCACCGCCGCCGAATCCATTGCCTCCAAACGGGTTTCCGCCGCCGCCTCTGTTGGCGAACGGGTTGTTATTCGTTTGACCGGTACCGGAATAGACGTCGTTGACGACTTTGGCCAATTGGGCAGCGTTTGCGAAATCGCACTTATAGACCTTAACTCCGATACGTGTCGATGCATCGTCGCCGAATGGCATCTGAGACATATCGAAGTTTCCGCCCCCTCGTCCCCCAAATCCGCCGTTGTTGCGGTTCTTGATAACGAGGAAGCTGCCGTCTTTGGTCAGGTCGTATCCCTTTAAGTCCAAGTTGGCCTTAAGAATCGAGTAGGCATCGTTAAGGCTGACTGGCTTGGCGCTGGTGACGGTCATCTTTCCGACAAGCGCCGGGTCCTTGACGATTGTGATCCCCGATGCCTTCTCATACATCGCGATAACGTTGTCGACCGATGCATCTCGAAAGTCAAGCTTGATCCGCGTCTTCGTATTCAGCTTGAAATCGACCCACGGCCGCGTGGAGTTTGGACTATCCACGCCCGTGCCATTAAAGAATTGGCCGAAGGCTGCCGCTGGCAGCAGCAACGACATGCACATCCAAGATTTCTTAAATTCCAACATGATTATTTCCTATGATTTCTACGTTCAAATTCGTTTGAACGGACGGTTTATCCGCCGTCCATTGCGGCTCCGCCACCGCCGCCTCGGCCTCCACGACCGCCGCCTCGTCCGCCGCGTCGGCGACCGTTTCCGCCTCCGCCCTGCGTGTTATCGGGCTGAATCGAAAGGTCTTGAGCTCCGATTGGGCCAACCATCATTGGGTTGATCGGGCTCGTATTTCCAGGAGACCCGGCCGGTCCCGCGGTCGAAGTCGTCTTCTGGGAAGCTGCTCCAGCCACAAGCGTCGTCGTGTCGCCGCTATCGTTCCTAAGCTGAATCTCGCCGGCGTCGATTTTGACAACAAGCCATGAGTCGTGCCAACGCTGTCCCTTCAGAACAAAATCGCCTTGGCCGGTCTGAGTGTTCTCCAGAAGTCCATTGGCCTGGCCGTTTATAGATGCCATTCCACTGTAAGTGAAGTTGTCGATACTCTGAACACCGTTAACCTGGGCAATGTTTAGTTTCGCGACGAGAGGTTTGAAAGCGTCTTTGGGCGTAATCGAATCGGGAAGTGGATTGACCTTGAACGTGTAATCCGTCAAAAGATAATCGGTCTCTCCGATCGTCTTCTTGACCGCGGTTTTTGGCTTCTTAGCTGCAGTTACCGGGGTCTCACCGGGGAACAGGACGTTATAGACCAGGTATAGGGCTACGATCGTTGCACCGCCGAGAACGATGGGCGGCATCTCTCTTCCAAAGACTTTAGGCATTCTTTTTCACTCCTTTCGCATTCTTCGTCGGAGTCGCGGGCGTTACAGGTTTGGTGGAATTGGTTGGGGTGCTGTCGGACGCAGTTGGCGCAACCGGAGGCAACTGATAGGCGGTAATGCCGATGCTGGCAGTGACCTTATCGGTGCTCTGGTCCGCATTCGACACTTGGAATAGGTTCACAACCAACTTTGTTCCGGATTTCTCAAGGTCGCGGGTGAACCCCATCACGTTTGTGTATCCGCCATCGACGGAGACAATGAACGGGATTAGGGTGATGTTCGATTCCTCAATCGCTTTCTGAGCGTGGAACCCGACCAATTTAAGGTGCCTATTCTGGAGAAGGGCATTTACCTGCTTGAGAGCCAGGGGGCCCACGTCCTCCGGATTTCCTCCCCATGTGTATTGGACTAGGTCCTTTTTGGCTGTCGCGATCGCGTCCTTCATCGCCTGAGTGGTTCGGGTGATCTTGCCACGGGCAACCGCTGTGTCCTTGAAGGAGGGCGGCTGCGGCTTGGGCAGGAACTTGAGGCACGCACCGGCGATCACCAAAACTGCAAGCGATCCGCAGATCACGATGTTTGTCGGAAGCTCGTCCTTGTCCTTAAAATCGATCATTTCTGTTTGACCTTAGATGGGTCGCTGAGCGGCACATTTCCAACCGGAAAAGCAGATACAGTAAACTGTACTATGGGAGTCTGTTCTATGGAACCGTTGTTAGTGAACTCTAACCGGACATCTCTCAGCCTCGGAACTTCCGTATTCGGATCTTGAGTTGACAGGCTACGTGCAAATGCCGAGATCTGCTCGTTAGTTTTTGCCGTTCCGCGTAAGACTAATCGTTTGCCTCGCTCAAGACTTATTCCGTTAAGCCAAACGCCCGCCGGAACATTGTTAACGACTACCGTTACAATATCGGAGAACTTCTGACCATATTTGAACCCAAGGTCGATGGCAGACTCGGCATCGTCGCTTGTTCCGTCGTTGGGGGTTAGCGCAAGCTTTCGGTCTCCAATGAGTTTGCCGACAGTCTGCGGACTCACAAGCATTGAGAGCGCGTCTTGTTGCTTCTTCTGTTCCTTTGTGAGCTTTGCGACCTGAGTTTTCTCTTTCGCTTTTGCCGCTTCGACTGCAGCCACTTTCGAGCTGTAGTCGAAGTATGTAAAGCCGGCAAGACCAAGAGCGGCTGCGAATGTAAACAGCGCCATCGCCTGACGCCGATCGTGAGCCTTTTTGGCGCGAAGGGCAACAGCCTCAGGAACTTCGAGATTCACCGTCGGTAAGCCGTGAGGCGAGCTGATGAGTGCCTCAAGCGTCCCCTGGGGAGTCGTAACGTCGGCGTCGGCAAACTTCAAACCACCTGACGCGATCACTTCAGCCGTTGCAAGACCGGCTACGGTGTAGGTTCGGCAGACTTCTGCGGTCGGGTTCGCGGTGTTAGTGCTGAGGCGACTATAGCGAAGCTGCTTGCCCTCGATAATATCGATGCCGATTCCGTCGGTTTCCCGCGTGACGACTGCTCCGGCGCTGCGCGAGAGACTCTCAGCCAACGCCACAGAACCAAAGGCAGAGGGAATGACCTGAGCGACCTTGTAACCGGCTGCTTTGAACTCCTCGTGCAGTCGACGCAGATCCTGAGCGGCCATGGCGACCACGATTGCGAGCCTTCCTTCACCGTCGACGTCATCCGTCAGGACGAAGTCGTAAGCAAGATCGCTAGCCGCCAACGGGAATAGGTCCCCTAGTTTCATGCTGAGGACGAGACGGACGTCGGAGATCGCCGCGTCTGGTACGCGAGTGGTTCTCACGAACACGGCCCTGCGTGAAACGGCGGCTACGACCTCTCTAGATCCTGTAGTTGCTGCAGCGGCTTGCGCCGACTCGAAATGTTGAGATGATCGTGTCACCGCGTCGAAGGTGGTTACACCTTTGGGCGACCACTCTATGACCAGGTTTGCCGTCTTTGGGTTGCCCTTGCTCACGAAGCCTCCTTTAAAGTAGTGTCTGTCGAAGTAGTTGAATTCCAGTTCCAACGGCCAATCGCGTCGGTGAAGGGAACATCTGCGATACGGATGACCCTGGGTGTCGCTGGAGTTGTAGAGGTGGCGGGAACGATATCCACAGTGGCTTCCATAGCCACAGAAGTGGATCCGCAGTAGCCGATAACCCGCACGATGAACGTTGAAGACTGCACGCAGAAGTAGTCGATCGTATTTAGAGCCGCCCCTGAGAACCCGGCGACGTTCAAAACATCCGAGAGTTTCGTGAACCCCGTCTGCTGTTGGGTAACGATCGCCGATGCCACGTCCGGCGTGAGTCCAGGAACCGTTAAGAGAACGTTCTGCGAAGCCGTGTTGAGATTGATCAACCCGAAAAGCTTCCCAGTTGCTGTCGGAGTGCCCGGGGCCGAACTCAGGGCGATGTAATAGCTATCCAACAACGTTGCGCGCACGTTAGCAGGCACCAAACTGAGCAAGGTGCCCATCGGGTGAGTCGAATTCTGGAACGAGAAGACCTGGGTGACGATTACGGGAATTGGGAGCGACGTCGCCGCGCCTCGTAGAAGGGGTGTCAGGATGCCCGTCAACGAGGCCTGCGTAATGCCCGTTTTTGCCGTCTGCTGCCCAAGGGGTCCCGGCGCCAGATTGGAGGCATACGAGTAAGGTGTTACAAGGTCGTAAAGCGTTGGCATCTGGCCGTTTTGCTGAGCAACGAATGTGACCGTCGACACGCTGTTCGTATTCGGCTGCCAAATGGCCGCTGCATTGAAGTACCGAACCTGAAGTAGCTCATCCAGAGTGTCTAGAGGAAGCAGCTTCGCGTTGTACGGCATTGCCAACCCGTTATAGTAAGCGTCTTTCCCGCCGTCGGACGTTGCCGTCTGAGCTGCGCTTTGATAGGCGCCGGTTGCAGGGGCGGCGCCCAAAGTAAAGTCAACGAACGCATCGATCTGCTGCTGCGTGAGCGGCATATTGAACAGCCAAGGCGCTTGAGTTTGTGTGACGCTCGAGCCTGCTGCCGCCGCAATGCTTTGAGCCGAAGGGATCAGCCGAGTCAGGTTCACCAGGGAGCATGCATCGACGACCTGCATCCGAAGAGTGACATCGCCTACGATGACATTCTCGTCTCCGTTCGATCCGAGCTGTGCCCAGTCATCTTGAAGAGTAGTGGCGCCGGTTGTCATCGCTATCGTGGATGTCGACGCGGAAGACAAACTCGAAGTCGTCGCACCGCCGCCGAGAAGGTCGTTCGCTTCTGTTGCGATGAAGCGCTGAACGCCTGCCATACAAGCCATGCGTGCCTTGACCTGTTCCTTTCGGTTAGCGGTCGCCTTTACATCGAGCCGTTCCGTGGATGCGACAGCGGCAAGTACGCCGATGAGCGCCGCCAGGACGACCAGGCAGTAAACAAAGACACTTCCTCGGGTTCGTCTAGTCTGTTTCATTACCCTGTTGTTGTCGCCGGATTGTTCGGCGTGGTCGTGGTGTAAGCGAGGCCGACGATGAACACACGATCCTGGGTCTCGCCCGGCATCGTATAGCTGACGCGAATCGCGGCAGGAAGCTGTCTTGTCTGCTGGGCGAAGGTATTCCAGGACGATTGCCACTGAGTGCCGTCGTAGAACTCGAACGTGATGTTTGTGATATCAGGCTCAAGAACGGATTCAAATCCACCCTGGGTCGCATCTTGGTCGGCCGGCACTTGCTCCCTGAGGATCACACCCTTTTGGCCCTGCGAGTCCCCCACTGGAGTCATGCTGATCGAATACTCGGCGACGCCCCCCTGGGGCCCGTAGTTTTGATTGTCGGTTTCGAAGTCGTCGTTCGGATCGGCCGAGAGAACCGCGCCGGGTAGCGGTCGGCCCATAACGGTGAACATCAGCGTATCGGCATCGCCTGCGCCTGGGGCAGTCGAAGTTCCTGTCGTTGCAGCGCCAACCGATGGGGGTGTCGTACCTGTGATAAGCGGCTGACCGGGAACGATCTCTTGTCCGGCCGGTTGTCCCGCTCCGGTTTGCCCGACAAAGTAAGTGCTGTAGCCGGTTGAATTGACATAGACGCGGGTTAACAGGAGGGTCAATTTCTCCTCGAAGCGTCGCCGATTCTCCTCGATGCTGCGTCCGGATCGGAGGTGCTCGTTGTAGCCGAGGCCCATGCTCATGGCATCGACGGCAGCGACCATGACGATAACGGTAATCGTGGCTGCGACCAGTACTTCAAGCAATGTGATTCCGCGGTGGCGTCTCATTTATCTTCCTGGTGTCGCCGTGTTCGTCGTTGACGTAGTGGTTGTCGAAGTTGGAGGGGCAACGTAGAGCAGAGTCGAGACCTTGCCGATTGGTGCGCCTTGACTTGTGTCGTTCGCGAGAGTGACCGTAACGGTAACCGCCTCGAGATTGGTGATGCCGGTGTCCTCGATGTCGCAACTCCAAAGGTAGTCGCTGTTGTTTTGATCTGAGAAGTCTCCGTTCTGCGTAGCACCGGATGTCATCGTCGTGCTTGTCGCAACAAGCTCGTCGAATTTGTGTTGGGCGAGCCGCGTCATCGCCTCAACTTTCTTCATTCGCGATTCCACTCTCGACATTGCGCCGAGACTGCTCACGACGCCGGCGATGCCAACGCCCAATAGCACCACGGATGCCAAGGCTTCAATTAAGCTGAAGCCTCTCCGCATCCCTTTTATGTTTCTATTGACGTATAACATTTGAACCTGCTGCCCAACTCGATTGCGATACATCCGGGATGCTGCCATCGACGAGGCTGGCGCCACCCTTCTTGTTGATTACCAAAGACTTCTGATTTCCGCGATCGTCCAACTCAACTGCTCCGCCGTCACACGATCCATCCGGGAAGTACCGGACCTTCCAACTGCTCGAATCGGACGACTGTCCCGCCAACTGAAAGTTGCCAAACGCCATACTCGGTGGCAAAGGCAAAGTCGCAGAGGTCGTGTCGCTGCTTCGATCGTTGGTGGCCGTTCCGATATTGGACTGAGGGTTGTTGTTCACCCTCTGCCCGCTCGAATTGGTCGTCGTGTCACTGGGCATCGAGCTACCGTCCGCCGATTGGAAATTGGTGTCGTTGCTCTCTTGTTTGATCACGATTGCGTTTGCCGACGAATCGGCCTGAACGTACATGGTCGCGTGATGAGAAATCGCCAGTTCCCGGGCGGTTCCGGCCAGATCGACGATTTCCGTATAGAATTCTCGTCGCTTCTGGCCGTCTCGCATGTTTACGTAGTTCGGCACAATGATCGCGGAGAGCAGAGCCAAGATGAAGGTCACCACCATCATTTCGATGAGGGTGTAGCCTCTTCTTTTAGTTATCTGCCCCATCCAAGATGTCTGCGGCATCACCATCACCTCCGGCGACTCCATCGGAGCCGAACGATTCAACGATGTACCCGCCTTTCCCGCTCGGACCTGGAGTCGAATAGGTGTAGGCATTGCCCCACGGATCTGTTCCAAGGTCTTTGGTTAGATATGGGCCGTTCCAACCGTTCACGCCGTTCGGCTTGTTCCGCAAGGCATCGAAGCCTTCCTGCGTCGAAGGATAACGGTCGCAGTCGATGCGAAACTGGTCGATCGCGTCTCGAAGGACAGCGAGGTCGGCTTTCGCTTTGGCAACTTTCGCTTGACCGGTCTTACCAAGTACGTTGGGAACGACCAAGGCGGCTAGAATCGCCAAGATTAGGATGACGACCATCAACTCGATCAAGGTAAATGCTCTGTTTCTTCTCATGTTTTCTCCGATTGGATGCGACGGCTCCGGATTCATCCTCGTCGATCGATCCTGTGACTAAATTTCCTTTGCCTGATTCTCCCTTACTTCACCAAGCTGGTTGACGCGAATATCGGCAATAGCGTTGCCAAGACGACAAATCCTACAAAAGCTCCCATACAGAGAACGATAATCGGCTCAACCATTGCAGTCAAACGGCGCAATCCGTTATCGACTTCAAAGTCGAGACTGTCCGATACGCGGCCTAACATCTTGGGTAGATCGCCAGTCTCTTCACCAATCGCGACCATATGGGTAAGGACGGGAGGGAAGGCGCCTGCGTCTCGCATCGCCTCGTGGATCGGCCGCCCTTCTTTGACGTCGTTCATGACCTGCTCGGCACTGACCCGGAACAGTCGATTTCCCGCAGCAAGGCCGGATAGTTCGAGTGCCTCAAGGATCGGAACACCACCGTAAAGAAGCGTTCCCAAAACTCGTGCAAACCGCGATACGGTCGCTTTGTTAACGACCGGTCCGATCACGGGCATTGTCAAGAACATCTTGTCACGTGCCAACAACCCTGCGTCGGTTGAGGACCAGGCTTTGTAGCCGACCGCCAAGATAACAATTCCGCCGATGATCAGCATGTAGTTGCCGTTGACGAATCCCGTCATCGCCAACAACATCTTCGTAGGAGCAGGTAGGTCGTTCCCAAGGTCCTTAAAGATTCCGGAGAGCTTCGGGATGACGAATGTCAACAAGAAGATGACCACGCCAACTGCGGTGGTCGCCAA
>Ga0364873_10163_pt1 | contig 41415 bp, 37 predicted proteins | sample ExccelAu500001D3_2_FD_206928 | JGI IMG/M metagenome (GOLD analysis project Ga0364873, IMG submission 206928) | Enriched cells from Trout Bog Lake Hypolimnion, Wisconsin, USA - BchlTB.Aug07.5000.01.D3 | ecosystem: Environmental > Aquatic > Freshwater > Lake > Hypolimnion/Profundal zone | place... | reverse complement strand
GTACGAATGGTTCACTGTTGGACAGGTAGCGTTTAAACAGCAGTGCGGTGAGGATGGCAGCTCCAAAACTGTATAGGTACAGGCTGAACAGCACCAGCGGCGCGGCTTTGGGCGAGAACAATGCGGCGGTGATGAACACGAACACTTGCAGTCGAGCCGAACAGAGCGAGAATGGGATCACCAGCATGGTGAGCAGGCGCAGGTTGCGCGAGCGCATCACGCGTGTACCCATCAGCGCCGGCACGTTGCAGCCGAAGCCCATCAGCAGCATGACGAAGCTGCGCCCGTCCAGCCCCATCTTCGCCATCAGCGCATCCATCAGGAATGCGGCACGCGATAAATAGCCGGTGTCTTCGACGATAGCCATGAACAGGAAGAACAACACGATCAGCGGCACGAATGCGGCTACGGTGGCCAGTCCATTGTAGATGCCGTCAAGCAACAGGCCCTGAAATGCGGAGGGCAAGCTGGCGAGCAGCGGCGCGATGGCAGCTTCTCGCAGCCAAGTGAACAGGTCGTTGACGCCGGTTTGCAGTGGCTGGCCGAAAAAGAAGATGGCCTGGAACAGCAAATACATGACGCCGAAAAAAATCGGCAGGCCCAGCCAAGGATGCAACATGATGCGGTCAAGTTGGTCGGTCAGGTTGTCCGGGAGACGCGCGGGGACTTGCACCGAGTGTTGCAGCACGCGCGCCATCTCAGCTTCGATCTGGCCGTCCGGCTTGAGCTGATCGCGCAACTGTTCGGCCATGCCTGGAGTGGTGTAGCGCAACGCCTTGGTGACCGCCTGTAAGGCTTCTCCATAGCCCGCGCCGTATTTTGCGCTAAGCAGGAAGATGGGGATGCCGAGCGCCTCGGTCATCTTTGCGGTGTCTATGGTGATGCCGAATTTTTTGGCTTCGTCTGCCATGTTGAGCAGCACCACCATATTCAGGTTTAGCTGTTTAAGTTGAAGCAGCAGGCTCAACTGGCGCTCAATCTGCGTGGCGTTGAGCACCACGAGCGCCAGGTCGGGCACGTTGTCGTGCAGGAAGTGACGCACAACTTGTTCGTCCTCGGAAAAACCGTGCAGGTCGTACATCCCCGGAAGGTCAATAATTTCGACCATGTCGCCGCCAAGCAAAATCTTGCCGGTGAGCAATTCCACAGTGATGCCCGGCCAGTTGCCCACGCGTGCGGAAGCACCGGTCATACGGTTGAACAGGGTGGACTTGCCAGTGTTGGGCATACCCAGAAGCGCAATGTGCTTCATCCTTTTTTTACCATGATTTTGTCTGCTTCGTTTCTGCGCAGCAGAATATCTGTGGTGCCGATACGCACCTGCAAAGGGCCGGAGAAGCGGGCACGGCGTATTACCTCGATTATTTTTCCGGTGCGGAAGCCCATCGCCAGCAGGCGCTGGTGCAGCGGCCCGTCGGTGTGGATCGCGGCAATGGTTGCTGTTTCTCCGGGGGCGAGGGTGGAAAGCGCTACGGCAGGCATGATGCGGCAAGAAATGATGACTCCCGCATTATTCCACAGCGCACCATCTTTTGTAACGCAATCCATTTAAGAATCGGTTAAAATGCCGACTTTATTTGGCAATGCCAAGGCACAGGGTTAAGAGCAGTGTTCACCATGATTAAGGGCAGTATCGTTGCAATAGTCACGCCGATGCTTGAGGATGGCAGCCTGGATTTGGTCGCTTTTCGTGCGCTGATCGATTTCCATATTGAGCAGGGCACGGACGGCATTGTGGTGGTGGGCACCACTGGTGAGTCTCCCACGGTGGATGTCGAAGAACATGAATCGTTGATCCTGCTTGCGGTGGAGCATGCAGCCGGGCGCATTCCCGTAATTGCCGGAACCGGCGCGAATTCCACCAAGGAAGCCATTGAGCTGGCCAGCTTCTCAAAGAAAGCGGGTGCCGCCGCTTCGCTGACCGTGGTGCCGTACTACAACAAGCCGACGCAGGAAGGTTTGTATTTGCACTTCAAGACCATCGCCGAGGCGGTGGACATGCCGCATATCTTGTACAACGTGCCGGGACGCACCGGCGCGGACATGCACAACAACACCGCGCTACGCTTGGCGCAGATTCCCAACATCGTCGGTATAAAGGATGCAACTGGCGACATCGAACGCGGCAGCGACTTGTTGCAGCGCGCACCCAAGGATTTTGCGGTTTACAGCGGCGACGACGCGAGTACGCTGGCGCTGCTGCTGCTAGGTGCACACGGCACGATTTCGGTTACCGCCAATGTGGCCCCGAGACTAATGCACGAGATGTGCGTTGCGGCTTTGAACGGCGAACTGGACAAGGCGCGCTCGATCAATTTCCGTTTGCTCGGTTTGCATCGGCATCTGTTTGTCGAGGCTAATCCGATCCCGGTAAAGTGGGCCGTGTCGCGTATGGGCAAAATAAATAATGTGTTGCGCCTGCCACTTACGCCGCTATCGGTCACCTCGCAAAGCGTGGTTGAAGACGCGATGCGCCAAGCTGGGGTAATCTAAATGACACAAGCATCAATTTCGAGGAACCGCATGAGAAATTTACAACTTACCGCACTGTCCCTTGCAATGCTGACCTTGGCCGGGTGCGGCAGCATGAGTCTGGAGAGTAAACGTGTCGATTACAAAGCTGCCGCAGTCAAAGTGCCGACGCTGGAAGTTCCGCCTGACCTGACAACGCCTACTGCCGAAGATCACTACACCATTCCTGAGGGCAGTGCAGCCGTGGCGAACTATTCCGATTTTGCCAAGGGTAGTGCTCCATCCCAAGCACGGGCCTCTTCAGTGTTGCCGGAATCCAAGAGTGTGCGTCTGGAGCGCAATGGTGCACAGCGCTGGCTGGTAGTGGACGACAAAGCGGAGAACGTGTGGCCGACGATCAAGGAATTCTGGCAGGAGAACGGTTTTGTCATCAAGACCGAGAATGCACAGGCCGGAATCATCGAAACTGATTGGGCGGAAAACCGTGCCAAAATTCCCAAGACTGGTCTGCGCAGCGTTCTGGGTAAAGTGTTCGACGACATGTATGACTCGGGCGAGAAGGATATGTACCGCGTACGTCTGGAGCGCAGCAAGGACGGCAACAGCACGGAGATTTATCTCACCCAATATGGGAAGGAGGAGGTGCTGAGCGCGGATAAGAGCATATCCAAGTGGCAGTCGCGCCCGAACGACCCCGATCTGGAAGCTACCATGTTGCAAATGCTGATGATCAAGCTGGGCGGCGCGGAAGCGCATGCACAAGCGAAGGCGCAGATTGAGGCTCCATCCGCGCAGGGTGCAGCAGTCATAGCGCCCAAGCTGCAAACGCTGGCTAACGGTAGCAAGATCATTTTGTTGAGCGAGCCGTTCGACAAGAGTTGGCGCACAGTAGGTCTGGCGCTGGAGCATGAGGGCTTCGTGGTGGAGGATAAGGACAGGGCCAATGGCGTGTACTTCCTGCGTGTCGAAGAGGATGCCAAGGAAAAGGGTTGGCTCGACAAGCTGGCTTTCTGGCGTGACGAAGAAAAGAGCAGTAAACCTGTGCGTTATCAAGTGTCCGTGCATGAAGGCAGTGCGGGCTGCGAAGTGGCGGCCAATAACGGTAATGGCGAGAGCAACTCCAACACGCAACGGATTATTGACGCGCTGTACAAGGCTTTTGGCAAGTAATTTTGTATCGCTAGTCGTAAGTTGATAGACGTATTTATTCATGCGCTTCGCGTCACTCGGTAGCGGCAGCGAAGGTAACGCACTTGCGGTGCAGGTCGGTCGGACTTGCGTGCTGATGGACTGCGGCTTCTCTCTGACCGACACGGTCACGCGTCTGGCGCGTCTCGGCCTGACAGCGGACAGTCTCAGCGGTATCGTAGTCACGCACGAACACGGCGATCATATCGCGGGGGTGGCGCGCCTGGCCCGCAAATATTCTATTCCGGTATGGCTAACGCATGGCACGAGGCAGATGCACAGTAAGGCGCTGGACGATTTGCACGGCCTGACCGAAATTTCTCCCCATCATTCGTTCTCTATCGGTGAGTTGCAGATACAGCCGTATGCCGTGCCGCATGACGCGGCTGAACCGGTGCAGTATGTGTTCAGCGACGGCGCAAAGCGACTGGGCGTCCTGACTGATACCGGCTGTGCCACGCCGCACATCGAAGCGACGCTGAATGGCTGCGATGCGCTGGTTCTGGAATGCAACCATGACACCACCTTGCTGGCCAATGGCGATTATCCTTACAGACTTAAACAGCGCGTCGGCGGGCGCTTCGGCCACCTCAACAATGCGGATGCGGCGGCACTGCTTTTCAGGTTGGACAACCGCCGCCTGCAGCACATCGTGGCGGCACACCTGAGCCGCAAGAACAATACACGGGATCTTGCAGTTGCTGCATTAAGTTCGGTATTGGGGTGCGACACAGACTGGATCGCTGTGGCGACGCAACAGGAAGGATTGGACTGGCGCGAGATAGTATGAATTTGAATGACAGCCAACAAAAAAGCCGACTTGCGTCGGCTTTTTATTGGCTAAAACCGACTTATTTCTTTGCGGGTTCAGCGGCAGGAGCCATAGCAGGAGCCATAGCAGCGGCAGGTGCAGCGGCAGAAGCTGCGTCAACAGCCGATGCTGGTGCTGGTGCAGGTGCCGGTGCCGGTGCGGCAACTGGCTCGGGTGCAGGAGCGGGTGCAGGAGCGGGCTTTTCGCCGCAAGCGGTCAGGGAGAGTGCTAACAGGGCGGCAACTAGAGCGGAGCGTTTCATTTTATTTTCCTCAAAGTAAAAAATTTAATTGGATTGCAAGTCATGGCTGATTACTAACGTCACGGCGGCGGCATTCTATCAACTTTTTGCGGAAATTGCAGCAGGGCAGCGTACTTTTATGAATTTTTGATAAAAAGTAGCCTGTCGGACTTAAAGTGAATCGGTTGCAAGTCCGCCTGATCGGTTCAATTTCGTCTCGCCGATTTTTTCGGTCATTAGGCTGTGGTATACGGTTCAGATATTGATGATGCCGTTGCGGATGGCAAATGTGGTTAATGCTGCAACATTGTGCAGGCCGAGTTTCTGCATGATGTTGCGGCGGTGCACATCGACGGTTCTGACGGAAATTAACAGATTGTCTGCGATTATCTTGGAGGAGTCGCCTTTCACCAGGAGTTGTAGCACCTCGCGCTCACGCGGGCCGAGTCGCGAGATGCCCGGCATGGAGTGGTGTTCTGAATTTTCGGCCATGATCTTTGTTGCTTCAGGGCACAAGTATTGCTGCTGATTCATGACAGTGCGCAAAGCGCATAATAATTCATCGCTGGCATTTTCTTTAGTGATATAACCGGCAGCGCCAGCTTCGAGCATTTCCGCAACGTGCAGTCTGTCGTTGTAAGAAGATAAACCAATCACCTTGATTTTTGGATGCTGGTTGGATAGCCACCGCGTGGCTTCAATGCCACTCATCTCCGGCATGGAGATGTCAGTTACGACCACATCCGGTTTTAATGCTGCGGCGAGTTTTAGCATGGCGCGCCCATTATTGGCTTCGCCCACCACTTTCATGTCATCTTCTCCGCTCAGCAGCCTACGCAAGGAGTCGAGCAGTATCTGATGATCGTCAGCTAGTAATATACGGATGCTCATAGGATGCGGTGGTTATATGTAAATTCGGCTAGATGGGCGAGGTGTTCAGTTTTGGACTCCGTCCAGTCCTTAAGTCGTTTTGCTAGGTGTCTATTTTGACAATTTTGAGGTTTAAAAAATATCGGCGGTTTGTTCAATAAGTGTTAAGAAATTTCGGTAATAGCTTGTCGGTATTTGTCCTATGTTATCAGCACATCTGTAAGTGTCATGACGTTAGTCAATGGCATGAGAAATAAACCTAGAAAAAGCAGTTGTCCACGAAAGGCACGAAAATACACGAAAAAATTCAACTCGATAGAAAGAGTTGGATTATCACCCGAAAGGTGAATGATTGAGCGCAAATAAGATTTTGATTTATTTCGTGTCTTTCGTGTTTTTCGTGGATGAATTGCTGTTTTTAGGATAAATAAAAAACGTCTAACCATGCCGTTCGTGACGATGGATAAACTGAATTATTTCGCTCATTTTTTTGCGGACTCAAGGGCGCGTCCACCTTGTCGGGTAGCTGATAAATACCTTGAATAGGGTATTAAAATATTTTTCGGGACAAGCTAGAGTTATCGTATGGCATGGAAAGCAAATGTAGCCGAGGTTTTCCTGCTTGCTGTATGCCAGCGCACAGTCCGCACATTTCATGTATTGCCGTGTTGTACGGCAGTGAACTTCAAAATTCGGAGGGAGTAATCATGCCACATCAATCAACAGTAACAAGCAAGAAAATTGATTCCAAGCCGCACAAGATCAGCAAGAAATCGCTCGCCCAATCTGAAAAAAGCTCCGGTAATAGAGAGGATCGTTTCCTCATGATTTCTGATGCGGCTTATTACCGCGCTTTAGGGCGCGGCTTCGAAGGCGGCGATCCAGTGGAAGACTGGCTAATGGCCGAGGCGGAAATTGAGGGCTTGTCGCACAACGGGTAAAAAACCCGATAGGCAGTCCGTTTGTATTTGAGCGGAAATAACTCAGTCTTGAAACTTTTGTTACTTAAATAAGGAGAAATATCATGGCAAATATTGTTCAGCGTTCCCCGCTTTTAGGCGATGTCGCCCGCTTCAACCCATTCATGGATGTTGACGACTGGTTTAATAATTTTGGTATGCGCCCATTCATCCGTGAAATGGAAGCCGCACCCAAGATCAAGATGGATTTAACCGAAAATGACAAGTCTTATGTTGTGCGTGCCGAAATTCCTGGTGTAAATAAAGAGGATATCAAGGTGACGGTGGATGGCAATATGGTTTCCATCAGCGCACAGGTCAAACATGAAAAAGAGAAAAAAGAAGGTGAAAAAGTGCTTTGCCGTGAGCGTTCTCAAGGCTCAAGTTACCGCAGCTTCACTTTGGCTAGTAATGTGGATGAAGGGAAAACCCAAGCCAAATATGACAACGGCGTATTGGAGCTGACCTTACCAAAGAAAAACGGAAACGGGCACAAGGAAATTGCTATTTCATAAAGTTAAACGCCGTCTCATGGAGTCTTGACCGTCAGTGAGTTACTTGCAGAGCCTGCACCCTATGGGAAATCAAACTTGATTTCCCACTGCGGCAGGTCTGCTCCAACAGAGAATACGGCGGTTTCATCGAAATGGGTATCCTTGACACCGCAGTGGCACGCTACGTCTTGCAGAATGCAACTTTGATCGAAATGGTTGCAGAACTGCCGAAAAATGAGACGGATATTGGCGCCTGAATGAGACAAAAAATGTGACGGGCGAGGCTGTGAAATATCAGTGAAAAAAATCGACCGTCCATGCGATCAACCTAAGGAGAATTTATCATGAGTCACGCAGCCACTTCTGGCAGCTTCCGCAAAATTCAGCGCCATGACGGCATCTTTCAGGAGCAAGTGCATGATGCCTACAAGGCCAAGGGCAAGCTTCCGGAACCAACCATCTGTTTGCAATGCGGTGCAGTATTTCATGAAGGACGCTGGCAGTGGTGCAAAACTCCTGCTAACGCACATCGGGCTACATGCCCTGCCTGCCACCGTATTCACGATCACTATCCTGCTGGCTTCCTCACTTTACAGGGGGAGTTCTTTCTTGCTCATAACGAAGAAATTATGAATCTCGTGCGCAACCACGAACAACATGAGCGGGCAGAACACCCGCTCAAACGCATCATGGATATAGCGGAAAAAGATGGCACAACGCTGGTGACCACTACTGATATCCATCTTGCCCGAGGCATAGGCGAAGCTTTACATCATGCCTATCAGGGCGAGCTGGAGTTTCATTACAACCCGGAGCAAAACCTGTTGCGTGTGGGTTGGACACACTGAACACGTTCGCGCGATGCGCCCCATGAATTGGCGCGGACTGCTTAGCAGTAACGCGCCATCCATTTTACTGCAATAGATTTCCTTCAGACTGATTCAAGACGTATCGTCCAGAAATCGTCGGCGAGGTTGGAGTCGGTGAGGTAGGAATAGGGCATGGTAAAGTAGCCTTTGATTCCCCACCAGTCACCCCACGAGTTGCGTACGATGAAGCGCTGGGTGCTATCGTCATAGCCGACGGCAACCACTGCGTGTCCACCCAGAAGTTTTTCCTTGGGGCCGGGCATATTTATTTCACCGGTTTTAGCCGCTGCATCGCTTTCAAATTCGGTGTAAACCGAGAAGCCGAATACGAATGGATAGCCTGAGGCGAGGCAGCCTTTCATCTGATTGAGGATTTGCGGCACGCGCTGATATTGCACCGCCTTGTATTTGATCGCGTCCTGATAGCACTCCTGCTTGGGCTTGTGTGTGAATTTTGCAATGTCATAAGGCCATTCTTTTTCCGGACAATCCCCCTGATTGGCGATGCTTTTGATCCCGTCGCGGATTTGCGCACCGGCATCTGAATCGACGGAATTTTCCATTACGCGCTCGTTGTAGTAAATGAACAGGCGCGAGGGAACGAAATCAGGTTTCAGCTTTTGTTTGTGTCGCTCGAACTGCATGGCGCCACCGATGGCGTTGGCCGTGCAACTGCCGAGCGCACCTTGATCGTAAACCGGAGGGCAATGAGGGCGGAGGTCAGCCTTGGCGGGCAGTTTCGCAATATGAACCATTGATGTGGCATAAAGAAAGTCGCGGTGATCCGGCACGTCTGGCAGCCAGCCGTAAAAGTGTTTGTTTTTGGATATTCTGGTCATGATGAGTCTCCCTAGATTTTTATTGTTGATGAATATTGGATGCAACCCGGATTGTCCATCAAGCCAGAAACGCCTGTTTTGGCTAAGTTCAAGATGGACCCAACGAAATCTACAAGATCAAACAAGCTGTTATCTGTACGCTGCCGCACATATGGGCAGTCAGTGTTTAAAGGTAGCCAATGCAAACCAGGTATGCGATCTGATCTCTGAATAAAATCAGGTGCAAAATTTACTGAAACTCGCTGATGCAACGACCATGCAAAGCGTAGCGTAGGTTCTTGCATATTCCGATATATCCATTAATATGCCAAACTCACGTCAGCATGCACTTCTTACGCACAAGTTACAAAGGAATAAACATGGCATCGCAAAGAATCCAAGGCTATCCCATCCTGATTATCGGAGCTGGACGCGGAGGATATGCCCTTCTTGAGATGTTCATGGAAGACAGGTTGGTTAAAGTTATCGCTATAGTAGATACGAATCCTGCTGCGCCTGGAATCGAACTGGCTAAAAGCCATGGGATTCCAACCTATACCGATGCTGGTGATGCGCTGCGGGCCTGCAAAGACTATCCGGACTGTATCATTTATAACTTATCGCACGATGAGGCAATCACCGCAGAGGTGGGCAAAGTTTTTGGCGATAATAAAAGGGTGGCAAGCGGTCTTGAAGTCAATCTGTTCTGGCAAATGGTGACGAACCTGAAGCAGGTCAAGGGGGAACTCGAAAAAAGCCAGAATCAGTTGCAAGCCATTATTCATAACGCGATGGATGGCATCATCACGATCAATGAAGCTGGGGAGATTCATGGATTCAACCCCGCAGCCGAGCAAATATTTGGTTATGCACAGCAGGACACATTAGGCAGAAACTTGAACATACTGATGCCCGAGCCTTTTCGAAGTGAACACGCATCCTACGTCAAGCGGTATTTGCAGACTGGCGAGGCAAAGATCATAGGCATACGCGGACGTGAGGTGGTAGCCGTCCGAAAAAATGGCGAACAGTTTCCCATGGAGTTGTCCGCATCGGAAATGATATTGGGTGGACAGCGTTACTTTATCGGCATCGTCCGGGATATTACAGAACGCAAACGGACCGAAGAAAAAATAGCGCATTTGGCTCACTACGATTATTTAACAGACCTTCCGAACCGAGCGCTGTTTTTGGATAGCCTCGAACATTCCGTTTCTCTGGCCAAGCGAAATAAATTCAAAGTGGCCGTGTTGTTTCTCGATCTGGATGGATTCAAAAAGGTCAACGACACGCTGGGGCACGATGCGGGTGACCTGTTGTTACAGGAAGTTTCCAAGAGACTGAAAGTGACCATAAGAGCATCGGATACGGTAGCGCGAGTGGGCGGGGACGAATTCATCTTTGTGCTAAACGAAATTGGATCAGATGAAAACGCCGCATTGATGGCAAATAAAATAATTACCGCATTGTCTGAGCTGTTCGAACTAAAGGGGCAACGATGTCATGTGGGAGGCAGCATTGGCATTTCCCTATACCCGGATGGTTCCAAAGACCCTGAAACGCTTATCAAGCAAGCTGATGACGCAATGTATCTGGCAAAGCAAAGCGGGAAAAACACTCATAAATTCTATCGGGATGTGTTGCCATAAAATTCTGGAGAATAAATATGTACCAAATGACCGGGTGATAATTTCATCCGACATCCCCATCCACATAAAACCATCGTCCAGCTTCATGCACGAAACGGCTGAGTTCATGCAAACGATGCGCACGACCATTTACTTTATATCGCGCTACGAATTCAACCACAGCGTAATCCGGTTGTTGCTGCTCATAACGCTTTACTTCCAGTCCCAGCCATTTTGTGGCGACATCCTCCGCCAGACCCAGCGCAACGGGGCGCGTGGAGGGATGCCAAGTCGATCGCAGGTAATCTTCGCGCAGCAAGGTGTAAGCAGTATAACGTGAGCGCATCAATGCTTCTGCAGTAGGGGCGATCTCGCCACCGTCCAGATAGCGCCCGCAGCAGTCCGTGTATTTTTGGTTGCTACCACATGGACAGGCTGTTGAGTTCATAGCTATAAATCCGGGATATCCAAATGCATTACGCCTGCCACAGCGGCGGCTCCTGCATCAGCGCGATCTGCTCGCGCAATTCGAGGATGCGGTCCTGCCAGTAGCGCTGGGTGTTGAACCACGGAAACGCTTGTTTGAAGGCTGGATCATCCCAGCGCTGCGCCAGCCACGCCGAGTAGTGAATCAAGCGCAAGGTGCGCAGGGCTTCAACCAGATGCAATTCGCGTTCATCGAAGTCGTAAAAGTCTTCGTAGCCCGCCAGCACGTCACCCATCTGCCGCACCATGTCGGCGCGCTCGCCCGATAGCAGCATCCACAAGTCCTGCACCGCAGGCCCCATGCGACTGTCGTCAAAATCCACGAAGTGCGGGCCGTCGTCTGTCCATAGCACGTTGCCTGCATGGCAGTCGCCGTGCAGGCGCAACGTACTCACCTCGCCCGCGCGATCATAGCAGTGGCGCACACCGTCCAGCGCCTGCGCTGCCACGCTGCTGTAGGCTGCAAGCAGATCCCCCGGAATAAAATCATGCGCCAGTAAATAGTCGCGCGGTGTCACGCCAAATGAAGCGATATTCAATTCGGGGCGATGCTGAAACGGCTTGAGCGCGCCGATAGCGTGGATGCGCCCGAGAAATCGCCCCATCCATTCCAGCGTATCGCGGTTTTCGAGTTCGGGTGCACGTCCGCCGTGTTTTGGGAAAACGGAAAAGCGGAATCCCTCGAAGTTGTGAAGCGTCTTCCCGTCTAGCGCCAGCGCCGGCACAACCGGAATTTCGCGCTCAACCAGCTCCTGCACAAAGGCATGCTCTTCGAGAATGGCGGCATCCGTCCAGCGCTCGGGGCGATAAAATTTTGCCACCAGCGGTGCGCCTTCTTCCATGCCGACCTGATACACGCGGTTCTCATAGCTGTTGAGCGCCAGCAGACGACCGTCGCTACGGAATCCCACGCTTTCCAACGCGTTCATCACGCAGTCGGGGGTGAGTAGTGAGTAAGAGATGTCCGTTTTCGTGTCCATGGCGAAACAAGCATACCGTCATTCCCGCGCAGGCGGGAATCCAGTTGATTTAATGATCCGCGCGTGGCGCGACAACAAAAGTTTTGTCCGCTACGCGGATTTTTTGTTTTGCTGGATTCCCGCCTGCGCGGGATAACCAGCGACTTGGCTGGCGTTGTTTGCCAGCTTAGCCGAATGGCTAGTAGTTCCATCAATGACCGCCTTATTTAATGTTCTTATCTTTCTGTACGTCCGCCAGGCCAAGTTCATTCCAGCCTTCATGTCCCAAGCGGCGCATAGTCTCGATATTTTTATCGAAAATCTGCGCGGCATCGGGGAACGCTGCCACGGCTTGCTCGATACTGGCTTCGCGCAGTAAATGCAGGGTAGGGTAAGGCGAGCGGTTGGTGTAGTTGGTTATATCATCCGGCTCGGTATCGGCGAATTGATATTTCGGATGCATGCTTGCCACTTGTAGCTCGCCATCCAGATCAACTTCCACCAGCGCTGCCTCCACCACTTCCAGAAAATCGTTGTAATCGAGGAAATCGGTAAGCACATGGGGATGAATCAACAGTACGGTATCAATAGCAGAAGCACTCGACTCTGCCAAAACCTCAAACTCACCCAGCAAATCGCGCAGCAGTTCCTCGGGCGTTTGCGCCGCGCTCACCACATAACGGATCTGGTTTTTGACTTGCACCCCTTTGGCGAATGGGCACAGGTTGAGGCCGATCACCGCGCGCTCCAGCCATAGCTTGGTCGCGGCGATGGCATCTTCGTTGGATACATTAGTATTCATTCTGAAATCCATAAACCGTTCGGCCTGATCTTGTCGAAGGCCAGCATTGGTGCAAGGCTGGCGGTTCGACATAACCAGCGACTTGGCTGTCGTCTTTTGACAGCTTAGTCGAATGGCTAGTAGAACATCAAGCTCACCGCGAACGGTAAGTTGTATAAAACTTTAGCGACCACGCCCACCGGAACGGTGCAACACGGGTGCTGCACCACGGCCAGCGCCATGTCCAGCCGATGGTTTGCCTGCCGCCCCACTACGCGGCTGCCCGCCCCCTGCTCGTGGCGCGGCCTGAGTACGGCTTTGTCCTTGGCCACGTCCCTGGCCTTGTCCGCGTCCACCTTGACCGCGATTTTGCCCGTTAAGAATCGGCTCGGCCTTAATGCGCGGATCGGGTTCGAAGCCCGGTATCTGCACCACCGGAATTTCGCGCTTGATCAGACGCTCGATGTCCTTCAGCAACTTATGTTCGTCGATGCACACCAGCGAACTTGCCTCGCCTTCGCTACCCGCACGCCCAGTGCGGCCGATACGGTGGACGTAATCTTCCGCCACATTGGGCATCTCATAGTTGACCACGTGCGGCAGCTCGATGATGTCGATTCCGCGCGCGGCGATATCGGTCGCGCACAGCACTTGCAGCTTGCCGGTCTTGAATTCCGCTAGTGCACGCGTACGCGCAGCCTGACTCTTGTTGCCGTGGATAGCCATGGCGGTGATGCCGTCCTTGTTCAAATGCTCCGCCAGGTTGTTCGCGCCATGCTTGGTGCGAGTGAACACCAGCACCTGAAACCAGTTGTGTTCCTTAATCAATTGAGTAAGCAGTGCGCGCTTGCGTTCGCGATCCACCGGGTAGATTTTCTGCGAAATCAGTTCGGCGGTGGCATTGCGGCGCGCTACTTCGATCAGCGCGGGATTATTCAGCAGACCGTCGGCCAGCGCCTTGATCTCGTCAGAGAAAGTGGCGGAGAACAGCAGGTTTTGCCGCTTTTTTGGCAGCAGCGCGAGGATCTTTTTGATGTCGCGGATGAAGCCCATGTCCAGCATGCGGTCGGCTTCATCCAGCACCAGAATTTCCACATGTGACAGATCAACCGTCCTTTGCTGTACGTGATCGAGCAAACGTCCGGGAGTGGCAACCAGAATATCCACGCGGGTTTTCAAGCGCTGAATTTGCGGGTTGATATTGACCCCGCCGATCATGGTCATCGAATTCAGCTTCAGGTATTTGCCGTAGTCGCGCACGCTTTCCTCAACCTGCGCAGCCAGTTCGCGAGTGGGGATGAGTACCAGAACACGGATTGGAGATTTACCGGTGGTGGGTTTCGCGGAAGCGGAAAGAAGTTGCAGGATGGGCAGGGTGAAACCGGCGGTCTTGCCGGTGCCGGTCTGCGCGCCGCCCATCAGGTCGCGGCCTGATAGCACGACAGGAATAGCCTGTGCCTGAATCGGCGTGGGTTCGGTGTAACCGCGCTCGGAGACAGCGCGGAGAATTTCTTCGGACAAGCCGAGATTTGCAAATGACATATAAACCTTTATGAATTACATCGGCCTGTCGCCATGTGTGGCGCCAGTCTTAGGCAGACGGAGGGAACAACAAACCGGAATCGGTAGCGGGCAATCAAGACTGAAGCGATTGCCGCGCGGCGCATTGTAACAGAGGCGGAACGAGGATGCCGGAAATCTGGCCGAGCGGCTGGTTGCGTAAGTCGCCGTGCGGGTGGGATTCCCTAAAATTACGCGTTACTTATTCAGGCGTTGCTCTAGCCGCATCTATTTTTAACATCTCGGCCAACTCCCTTTCCAGCAGTTTCTCATCACCCATGTTCAATTCCACCAAGCGGCGGAGGCTGGTCATGCTGTCCAGGTCGATATGCTGGCATTCGATGCCTATGAGCTGCCCTTCCTGATGAATCACCTTGCCTTCCATGGTGATATGTTCGCCACCCTTGCCCAAGGGAAGAACCATGCGGCAGGCTTTCCCCTTGAGGGCGTTGGCGATAGGTGGTGTCGTTTCAACCAGCGCGCCTTTCAGCGAGATGTCCAGCAAGTGGGCCGTTTGCACCTCATTTACCAGATGAAAATGCAGTTCCACATCTGCCTGGAAAGGAATGCGCGAAAAATGGCGGGGTTTGATGTTATCCATTGTCTTCATGTTCCCTCCTGTCAGATTTGCTCTGTGCTGTACACGACACACAACGAATGGCTAGCGCCAGGAGCTACTGTAACGATGTTGCTAGCCGCGTTTGCGCTTTCCACGCAGACCATGCCGCGATAGCCCGTGTCGCTGCCGAAGTCGCCCATCCTCGCTGACTTTTCGATCCACGGATTCCACACCACGTTGGAGCGGCTGCCGCTTTTGGCGATGCGGATGCGGCGCTTGAAACCGCTATCTTCGATCAGGCAATCGGCTTCGGTGTCAATGTATATCCTGTCCACTTCGGAAGCAATCTGAATCGCTCCTTGTTGCGTCCGAGCCTGCGCGACGCCGACTTTGTCCAGATAAGTGCATTCTTCCATGCCGGTGATACGCAATGCATCCACATCGCTGATGGTGAAATAGGTGTGCAGTGCTTCGCCGATTTCGAATTCCGCGTTGCCGGTATTTTCGGTAATCAATTCCGCCGTCAACGTTTTGCCGACGGTTGCGACGAACTGTACACGACAGGGATGAGGCCATTGGGTTGGAGGCATGAAGTTCTGCGGTAATTCGAAAATAATCCGCGTACTGCCGTCCGGCAAGGCCACGCTCGCCGCCACTTGCCATGACGCCGTACGTGCAAAACCATGTGCAGGAAAACCGGGTTCGCTGGCATGTGCTCCGAACCAGGGCCAGCAGATAGGCACACCGCCGCGTATGGATTTGCCTTGCACCAGCTTGGCCACAGGGCTCAGCCAGATAACCGGTTGTTCGCCGTTGGGCTGAAAGGTCATGATGTGCGCGCCTTGCAGCGCAATGGCGGATTGCGCGTGGGTGTTGGCGATGCGCGCAATAATCAAGCCTCCTGCATCCTGAACAAATTCGAGTTGTTCAGCGATACCAAATTTTTTATTCAGTTCAGTGACATTCGACTGACTCATATTCATATCTTTCTATTAATGTTTTCCGTTTGATGTGGCTGACACTTGTTCTTCAACCAGATTGACCACTTTTGCCACCGCAACCTTGTGTGCGGCGAGCCACATGCCCAGCACGACCACCAGCACGGCGCAAAAGGTGGGAATCAATAAGTAAATAAGGTATGGCATCTCCTCCAATACCGATGCCACGTTAACATCGCTTTCCAGCATTTCCCCTGCCACATAGCCGAGCAGTCCTCCGCCCGCATAAATAACGAAGGGGAAACGGCGAATCAGTATCAGAACCAACTGACTGCTCCATGCGATCAGCGGGATGCTTACCAGAAGGCCAAACACCAGAAGCATGACATTGCCATGCGCCGCTGCCACCACGCCCAGCACGTTGTCCAGGCTCATCATAAAATCCGCAACTATGATCGTCTTCACTGCACCCCACAGGTACGTATTGGCCTTGATTTTATTCGCATCGGGTTCTTCCTCCTGCAAGAGCAATTTGACGCCTATCCACAACAACAGGATTGCGCCGACTACCTTGAGGAAAGGGAGTCTTAGCAAACTGACCGTAAAGAACGTTAGCACTATTCGTAACACTATCGCGCCGATCACGCCGAACATAATGCCTTTTTTGCGTTGCGTCGGCGGCAGGTTGCGGCAGGCGAGCGCAATCACTACGGCGTTATCACCGCTGAGCAATATGTCGATGACGATGATCTTGAATACGTCCACCCAAAACTGGGTGGAACCCAACATTTCCAGCATGATCTATCCCTAGCTTGTTTGCGAGCGCAAGCTAGTGCGCACAACACAGTCCCAATGTTACCGAATTCTTTCCGGATGCGCGGAAGATTATGCACATTCTCTGGCAGAAATCGCGCAAATCTTCTCACCGAAAAGCAAGCATGTAGTTAGTTAGAAGACGCGCTCGCTTACGGAAATAAAGAGGGGGCGCTTGCGCGCCCCCTCTTTAACTTGCCTTGTTAAGCCAATTCCTATGAGCGCGATGCTCGCTTGCGCTCAATTTCCGTGAGGTAACGCTTACGTACACGGATGGACTGCGGAGTAATTTCCACCAGTTCATCATCGTCGATAAACTCTACGGCACCTTCCAGGGTCAGCCTGATCGGTGTAGTCAAACGTACCGCTTCATCCGTACCGGAAGCGCGTACGTTAGTCAGTTGTTTGCCCTTGATCGGGTTCACTACCAGATCGTTATCGCGGCTGTGGATGCCGATAATCATACCTTCGTACACTTTATCGCCGGGAGCGACGATCATGCGACCGCGGTCTTCCAGTTTCCACAAGGCGTAAGCCACAGCTTCACCGGAATCCTGGGAAATCAGCACGCCGTTGTGACGACCGGGCATGTCCGGCTTGATCGGGCCGTAGTCGTCGAACACATGGGAAATCAAACCGGAACCGCGCGTCATGGTCAGGAATTCACCCTGAAAGCCGATCAGCGCACGCGCCGGGATGCGGTATTCCAGACGCACACGGCCTTTGCCGTCCGACTGCATATCCTGCAAATCGCCGCGACGGCGTCCCAACTCTTCCATCACCGCACCCTGATGACCGTCTTCCACATCCACGGTGAGCATTTCATAAGGCTCGCACTTTTCGCCGTTGATTTCGCGGTACACCACGCGCGGTTTGGATACGGCCAATTCAAAACCTTCACGGCGCATGGTTTCAAGCAGAATGGTCAGGTGCAATTCGCCGCGACCAGATACCAGAAAGGAATCGGTATCCGCTGTATCTTCAACGCGCAAGGCAACGTTGACCAGCAACTCCTTATTTAAACGTTCGCGTATCTGGCGGCTGGTGATCATCTTGCCTTCCTGCCCAACCAGAGGGGAGGTGTTCACTTGGAAGTTCATCGCCAGAGTGGGCTCATCCACCTTGGGCATAGGCAACCCTTCCGGCTGGTTCACGTCGGACAACGTAATGCCGATGCCAATTTCTTCGATGCCGTTGACCAGCACGATGTCGCCGACCGAAGCTTCTTCCAGCAACACTCGGTCGACACCACGAAAACCCAGCACCTGATTGATGCGGCCTTTCTTTACTTGTTTGTCACCCGCCATCATCATTACTTCCTGACCAGGCTTGATGCGACCGCGTGTCACGCGGCCCACGCCGATGCGGCCGACGAAGCTGGAATAATCCAGTGCGGCAATTTGCAATTGCAACGGCCCGTCACTGTCGCCCACGGGTTCGTGTACATGCTTCAGCACGGTGTCAAACAACGCGCGCATATCCGTGGCGGGTTTGGCCAGATCCAGCATGGCATAACCGTTCAGCGCGGATGCATATACCACCGGGAAATCCAGTTGCTCGTCGGTCGCGCCCAGCTTGTCGAACAAATCAAAAGTATGATCCACTACCCAGTCAGGGCGCGCACCGGGGCGATCCACCTTGTTGATCACCACGATGGGGCGCAGGCCCAGCGCCAGCGCCTTGCGCGTCACAAAACGGGTTTGCGGCATCGGGCCTTCCACTGCATCCACCAATAGCAGCACGCCGTCCACCATCGACAGCACGCGCTCCACTTCGCCGCCGAAGTCGGCGTGTCCCGGTGTGTCCACGATATTGATGTGTACGCCTTCGTATTCCACCGCGCAGTTTTTCGCCAGAATGGTGATGCCGCGTTCCTTTTCCAGATCGTTGTTATCCATCACGCGCTCGGCGACATGCTGGTGCTTGGCGAAGGTGGCGGTCTGAGAAAGCAGCTTGTCCACCAAGGTGGTCTTGCCATGGTCAACGTGGGCGATGATGGCGATGTTACGGATTGCGCGCGACATGATTTACTACCTGCAAAGATTCAAAGGGCGCGCATTCTAGCACATCAACCATGACGCTTTATGTATAAGAGCGTATCGATCTGTTTATTATGCATTTTATTTTTCACTCCCTAATCACTCCCTAATCACTCCCTAACTACGACCACCGACAACGACCCATTCCATACCCCGAGTGTCTTGGTATAAAGCAGAAGTCTTGGCATTTTTATGACCTGCGATAGCTTGAGAAAAGTCTTGCCCGTATTTCTCCTTATACAGTCGAATGGATAGTGACCGTATTTCGTGTAATGAAGCTGGGTCTTTTCCTTCTTCCACCTCGATTCCAGCCAAATCTCTGGCTTTTGCGAACCCTTTTGTTAGTGATTGTAACGACACCCCATTTCCAGCACGGGCCTGCGGTGAGTTGCGTTGAAAATGCACCATATATCTGCTCATCACATCATCCCTGCACGATTTTATTATTTCACAAAGTGTGAATCCGTTGATACCCACAGTTAACGGGATTTTTACTTTAATCTTACATTTACTTTTAAGTTGCATGACATGCAGCATTTCGCTTTCACTATCCAGCCATGATGTGCTTTCGTTGCGCTTCCGGAATTCAAAAACAGCAATATCTTCCCGTCGTTGTGCTGTAACTAATGCTAGTTCCATAGCGCGTGCCACCCATGGATCAAAGGTCAGCGCAGCTGCGTGGATACGATTAAAGTCTTCAACTGATAATCGCGATCGTTTCACATCTTCCAAGTCGGGTCGGCGCGTTACGGCGGGGATGTTAGTTTCTGCCCATCCTTCTTGTATCGCATCAGTCCAAAGATCGATTGCGGCTTGGCGCATTGCCTGTGCGGTGCGCCTGCGATCATTATAGGATTGGATTACTTTGACAATGTCACGAACAGAAACATTTTTAATAATGGTGTTACTGCCCAGTTCTTTTTTCCAGGTTTCACAATGATAATGGCGATTCCTGATCGATCCCTTCGCCAAGCCTCTCTCCTCACAGATTTCTAGGTGCTTGGAAACCAGAATAGCTAGAGTCGCCTTTTCAGGAGGAATGTCATGATCGTTTTTTGGGTTATTAGCTTTTTGTCCCAATGCGGGTATTTGTGCAGGTGTTGATATTGGTAATGCTTGCGAGCGAATAGCTGCAATCGCTGCAATCTTGGCTGCACGGACACTCGTATAAATGGTTGCATTGATTGCATTTGCGTCGATTATTGCAGTCTCTCGATCAATACCTAGCCCATACTCTTTATGCGTATGAGGGTGCCGGTAGGAGAAATTCGTATTGCCCGTACGCTTATCAAATTTTTTGTGAAGATTAATTGGCAATCCTTTGTTACCGGATTTTCGCGGGCGAACCATACTGATCTCCTATTATTTTCAGTGCACGAGCCGACAAATGCGGCGTATCAACCATATCAATTACCACTTGAAGGGGAACATAAACGGCATTTTCATCGACCATGTACCTTCCAATCTTTTGTGGGGCAGGAACGATTTGACCTGTTGCCGCCCACGATCTGAGCGTTGCTAAACATGGTGCCGGGTCGTAATTCCTCGCCCCCCACTCTTTCAATGAAATCATCATAACTGCACCCAAATTTAATCCAGAAACATGGACGAAATCGTAGCGGATTCGAAAAGATTTTTCCGAACGAATAACCGCAATAATTGCGGTTATTCATATTTGAAAATGGGTTTTCCAGTCATTTTTACTATTGACAAATTTTTTGTTTGATGCTTTAGGGAACGTTTTTAATTCAGTAGCACTAAATTTCGGGAATCAGTTATCCAGATTCACCAAAAACTTTATTTGCGGCTCCCTTTACGCACCCTTGATCAAATATGTGCTTTTCCCCTTCCAGTTGAATATCCACCAAGCACTTGGTCTTAATCTGGAGATTCCTTCATTATATTTCGGCATCCTTTTTGAGAATCAATCTTAGTTTATGCCGCATGTTCTATACTTTATTCTGGCATACGGAGGTTTCATAACTCCCACACTCGCTACATACGACACAATTTACATAAGTGGGCACGCAAACCAAAGATTTATTTTCAGCTTTGCTGCTACTGTTGCCCCGGCGCACGGTTGCGCGACATCGAATCTTGTCTGGCCGCCAACCAAAGCAAGCTGTTTCACATGGGCTTGAGCGGCATACCTGCTCGATCCACGCTCGCGGACGCACTGAACCAGCGGGACTGGTGCATTTATCACGCGGTGGCCATGCGCCTGATCTTGCGAGCCCGCGATCTTTACGCCAAGGAATCGACGAAACTGGATCTCGATGCGACGATCTATGCACTGGACTCGACCACCATCGACCTGTGCTTGAGCCTGTTCGACTGCAGGTGGCAAATCGGGAACCCCGCCGTCAGGCACCCCTATTCCCTTGTTGGTTCGCTGAATGTGGTGAGATGTTTCATTAGATAACGATAACAAATATGAGGCATGTAGCTTAGAAGGAATTAAGTCCGCTGATGAACAATCCTAAGTGCGACCTCGTGAACATTTTCGGGTGCCAGATTTGTATAGGGGTTTGTGTTGAGATTTGCTAGATTGCTCTGGCACTCACTGAAAGGAATAAAAATGCACAACGAAGAAATTGGCAATGCCCACCCAAAAAGCAAACCGTGGTACTTCTCTTCCGGTCTGGCGCTTTGTATGGTTATCGTATCGTTCATTATCTGGATTGCTATGGCATGTATGACCGCCGGCGACTTTGGATTCAAACCCACTCAGATCATATTGAAGAGCGATGGATGTAGGTACCTGCGGCAGATCGGTATCTCCACGGCAAATTCAGAGAACGGAAGCAATTGCATCGTCAATTTGCCATACAGGGCAAATACGTTCGGAGATGGAGGGGTGATTGTTCTAGAGGATGGGAGACAAATCAAAATATCAGATAGCCAGGTCGTTATAGTGGGCGCCATTGAAAACAAACCCTGGACTCCCTCGCAGAATCGTTCGCTGGTTCTAATCATATCAAGTTTTATTTTTATGTTCGCCATGATGGTGTGGTTTTTCATGCTCATCTTTTAGCCTAAAGCTTAATGAATCCGGATACGAAATATTCATATTCTCAAAACTTCTTTCTGGGTCGCCTGCTGCCGTAATACGAGGCCCCTATGTTAACTCTAGAATGACCTAATTTCTCCATTACTATCAGCATCCTGTATTTATATTCATCGCGCGGAATAGACGATATATCTCCGCCTTTGATCGGCGCATCTACACCAGTCATTACTTTGTGTTGCTGTTGGGCATATTCATGACGCAATCCGTGAACCGTCACTTTCAATTTAGCTTTTGTAATTCCAACCCTTCTCATCACGGCATAAATATGTTGGATATTCGCCTTTGTCGACTTTCCTCTCTCCCCAAGCATTCCGGTCTTCTTATCCATAATGGACTTCGCTTTTTGAATAGCTGAATGCTGGAGATCGTTCTCGATCGGCACGATCCGATGCCGATTGCCTTTTGCTCCCCTTTCGAGGTACACCGTCTCGCCTTCGTGGTCACTCTCCGCCGGCATCATCATGACCGCTTCCTGAATGCGCAATCCGAACGCCCAGCACAGTTCAAGGCACACAGCGACCCACTCATGCTTGCCATTCTCGATCGCGCGGATATTAGCGAGAATTTGCAACGGGTCGACCTTATTGCCGGACCAGGACAAATCCGCTTGCGCGACCATCGTGCATTTAACGGATTTAGGATCCCGCACATAATCCGTCGACTTAGTTACCATCCCTGCCTTACCAATCCAGCCACAAAAAATACGCATGGAAGAAATATTGCCCGAGAGGGTTTTCGGCAACTGGCCCAACTCTTCGAGATAATAGAAGACCACCTTCAAATGTTTCTGATTCAGGTTTTTAATCTTTTGAATGTTATATCCGCAAAAAATGAGAACCCTGAAAAACTTGTACACACCAGACGTTCGAATCTCCTGAGTCTTTGCGCCCGTATTCTTGTCTTTAAATGCATGCCTGAATTTGTTCTTTTTCAGTACCTCGTAGATTTCATTTTTGAGCCGTTTGTGAATGTGTGTTCTGGAAACCTCCTTCGGCAAGGTGACATTCTTGCCATTGATGCGGCCCGGCTTAAGTGTTTCCTCATCGGGAAATATTTTGCCTTCTTCATTCTGGTCGGTTTCGTCAGGAAAGATTCGCGTATCATCAGTGCTGTTCATTTTAAATCTCCACTATCGGGTTTGCTTCATGAAATGGGTGAACTGGCGGTTCCTCTAATTCATCCAATCTGCTCGCTTTTATTTAGAGCCACATCGTTATTCCTGAACTTATTTATTGCCGGAGGTTCATTCCCTGATGGCTCATTGCGTACTTGTTTTAAATACTGGAGCCGCAATCCATTTACCGTAACTCCATTGTCTTTTTTTGTGATTCCGACTTTGCGCAACACGTAATAAAAATGGTTCATATCTGCCGCTAACTTCTTGCCAAGCCTTCCAATCCTTCCAGCTTTCTTTTTGGCAAAAAGCTTGGCCTTTTCAAGAACGGCACGCTGAGCCTCGTTTTCAATCCGAACATGAAAAACCTTGCGCCCTCCCCTGGTGGATTTGCGAACATGCAGGGCATTACCATTGATATCAATAACAGGCCTGACCATGAGGCAGACGCTTATGTCGATCGCAAAGGCCAAACATAACTCTAGCCAAAGGGCAACACGTTCTTCCGTCCCACCTTTGAGCGCTCGAATTGCCGCCAGTACCGCCATGGGATTAATCGCATTGCTTTGCGGGGTCTTGCCGACATCGGTATTCGGAGCTATTGTTAATGGTGTATTCTTCAAATAGTGGCTCAACTCACGCACCATCCCACCCTTGCCGATCCATTTGCAAAACGTACGCATAGAGGTGAGCATGTTGCGAATGCTGCCCCGATTCAGCCCCTGTTCTTGTAAATAATTGAAAACGGCATCTAGATGCTTTTCCTTCAAATTCATTACGCTCTCAATCTTGAATTTGGATTTGTTGATTAGGATAGAAAAAAACCCCAGCACATTTCCCTTACGGTTTTTCTGTGTATTTGGGCTTACGCTCTTGCGTCCGTGTGCCGCCGTCTTGTTGTTTTGTTCAAGGATCGAACCAATTTCTTTCAGCAGCTTTTTGCTGAGATTCCATTTGGACAACTCCAGATCAGCATTCCTTTGTAAGTCATCATTCTGTTTTGACATATGAATCTCCTGAATTTTATTACGGATCATTTGGAATCAGCTTTGACTTCATGGGAGATATCATCGTTGAAACATCGGCGCATTGCTGAACGAATAAACGGTAAAAGTGTGTTTATTCGTTTTCGAATTCTGTTTGTGAATACATTTTGCGGATTGTGCACAACCCGCAAAATGCAGGACAGCGGAATGTTAAGGAATACGATGTGTACTTTTGAAATCGGCGGCAAGCTGATCGCGCCTGTCACATCATGCCTCGTGCTAATTATGAGAATCCCCGGCGTGATCAGGAAACGATGACGTACCTTGCTCGTCTTGCAGCATGACCGCCATCGTCGGTTTTGATATTTGTCTGCAGCTTATTTTTAAGCAAACTTTTTATACTGGATCGACTTGCGCATTGAAATCAGGAATTTCATTTTCCAAAGCGCCGGTCAAATATGTCAACAGGGCTGGAAGAATTTTCTCCAGAAATTCTGTCGCGACCCAGATTCGCGTATCAGCCAATTCTTGCGATGCACAATCCGAATTAATGGAAGCCTGGCTATACAGTTGGAAGCTTGACATATCTGCACCATCTGCAATGAAGACTGGCCAAGAACGATGATCCAGGCTATACAGGAACCTTTCACACAAATAGCACAATTGGTCGAGGTGCATTCCAAAATTGTGGGCTTTGCTTAATATCTCATCCAAACAAACATCCCAACTAACTGTAAAGCAGGGAGTGTCTTCATCTGGAGCGCCATAGTTTTCAACAATATGCCCCCATTTAAATCGATAGCCCACCCCACCTTTATAAAGATCAAGGGGACTTTCAGTGGAAAGATCCTCGAACTGCTCAAGCTGATTCTTTAATCGATTCACCTCCTGATCAATGGCTTCCTGGGACATGCCCATGCGGCTGAATAAAGCCAACAGCGAGCCGGATGGCATGGGATGCGTCCAAGGTGCATTAGACTGCATGTGGTAAATTTCTTCTTGCGTCGAACCATTCCTCAAGAGTTCCGTTATACAAGCTGCAGATGGCTGCAGTGGAATCGTATGTCCCTCATAAATATTGCCATTTTCCATTTCATTCTCCTTTGCAAAAAAAGTTGGTCTGAATCATTGGTGATTCATGACGCACATTCTTCCAGAACGCATTTGCCCTGTCAGAACGAATAAACGAGAAAAATGCGTTTATTTGTGTGCGAAATCTGTTTTTGAAATTGTGCACATCATGTATAACCAGCAAAATGCGCCGCATATATATGATGAGTTTCTACGATAGACGCTTGATATTCATAGCAGAGCTGTCGGCCAACCATGCGCAAACATTCTGCATGAACGGGTGACGCGGCTGATAAGCGTCGTGTTCAACGATTTCTACCAGTCCACTATATAAGTGTGATGAATGACGGTTGATCTTGCTACTCAATATCCAGATGCGTGCGCGGGACTGCTCAATATTGGCTTGTTGCACACAGCGCTCACCGGGCGAGAAGGACATGAATCCTATGCGCCTACCACTTCAGAAAAGCTTTCTGGCAAGGGCTACCACTATTGGGCACTTGGTCATGTCCATAATCGCGAGATTGTGCGGAAGAATCCGTGGATTGTGTTCCCAGGGAATACGCAGGGAAGACATGCCCGCGAGCTCGGAGCAAAAGGCTGCATGGTCGTAGAAGGGGATGCAGATGAAGGGATTCGTTCCGTTGAGTTCGTTGCAACGGACGTGGCACGCTGGCAGCACCTCACGATTGACGCCACCGACGTGACAACCCTTGAAGATCTTCAGGAAAATATTCAAAAAGCTGTGCGTTTCGCGGTTCTGGATTCCTGTGAGCGCCTACTGGCGTTGCGGCTGTCGATCGGCGGTCGGACCTCGTTGCACGGCAAGCTCTCAGGAAGTTCTGAAGGCTTTCGAGCGGATGTTTACGCATGGGTGAACGAAGCATCGGGTGGCACGGCATGGCTAGAAAAGATCAATTTATCCGTATCCGCTCCACTTGATCTGGCGGCCTTGGCAAAACGGGATGATCCGTTCGGCATGCTGTTGAAGAGGCTCAACGAACTTGCTGCCGACCCTGTGGCATTGATGAAGTTGGCGCAATCCGTGCTGTCGGAACTCGAACAGAAAATACCAGCGGAATTACGCGAGCTTGAGTTTTCGCTAAAACCGCTTTCAATTGAGGTTCGCGTCGATGCACTGGCAGCGGCACGAGAACGGTTGCTTGCCTCAATTTCTCTTGAGGACAAGCAATGAGAATCTCACAAATTGACCTGAAAGCATTCGGACATTTTACGGAGCGCCGAATCGTATTCGATGAAGAAAATGCATTTCATATTGCTTATGGCCCAAATGAAGCAGGGAAAACGACAATTTCCCGTGCGCTGAGATCGGTATTATTCGGTATTCCCGAGAAAACGCCGGACAATTATTTGCATGCTTATTCGAGTATGCGTGTCGGTGTCGTGCTTGAGTCAAATGGCGAGAAAATTGCTGCCATGCGACGAAAGGCGCGCAAAAATAGTTTGATCAAATATGACCCACAGACCGGCGAGGAACTGGGCGAGGTGATACCCGACGAGGTGCTGACTGCCTGGATGGGTGGTCTGACGGAAGGCCTATATACTTCAATGTTTGGCCTCGACCATGACGAGTTGGTTGGCGGAGGCAAGGCATTGAGCGAAGGGAAGGGAGAGATTGGGCAAAGCTTGTTCGAGGCCGGAGCAGGGCTTAATTCGGTCAGGGCACTTCGCGAGCGCCTAGCAAAGGAAGCGGATGAACTGTTCCGACCTCGCGCATCGAGTTCGGTCATTCACAAGGTATTGGAACAATACAGTGAGGCGCGCAGGGAAGCCAAGGAAGTACAAACCAAACCGGCTGAATGGGAGTCATTGCGAAAGGCAGCAGAAGAGGCGAGGGCGGTTTACGACAAGGCGCGATCTCAGCAGGAGAAACTTCAGCAGGAAGCTCGCCGACTCGAACGGTTGGCGGCTGTCCTGCCGGATGTCGCATCGCGATCTCTTTCGTTGGAACGGCTTGCTCTTTTGGGCGAGGTGACGAAAATACCTCCTGAAGCATCGGTCGAGCGCATGGAGGCAGGAACACAATTACGGCAGGCAGAACTAATCGGCAGCGAAGCAGCAGACAATCGGGCAAGGTTGCAGGCAGAACTAGAAGGCATCGAACTGCCGAAAAAAATCTTGGACGAAAGTGGGTCGATTGAATCTCTCTATTTTACACTTGATTCATTCAGGTCAGCACGCGATGCCGCCGCGAGCGCAAAGGGAAGAATAGAGCAGGCCGGTGCGCGCATTGGGTCCTTGCTCACGGCAATTGGAGAATCATTGCAGGAAAATTCACGGTCGATAATTCCGAGTGTGACCCTGCGCGCTAGAGTTCAGAGTCAGATCACCAAGGGAGCTATCCTTCAGGCGGAACTGAATGCAGCAAACAGATTGACCTCGACAACATCAAAAGAACTCGCGGAGCTGAATACCGAGTTGGCCGAATTGGGACTGCAGGATGTACCCGCGTCACTAATCCATGCAATCAGCGTGTTTGAAGCGCAAGGAAATTCGGAAACAAAAGCGGAGGATTTGTCGCGGCAAGCAGCAAACCTGGAAGCGGGTCTGGTTCGGGATGCAGCCAGACTTACGGACAAAAACATGGATGCGCTCGTTTCGATGGGGATTCCATTGGCGGCAGAACTGGAGCACTTTCGCGCTGCCCGCGAAGAACTTGAATCGCGGAGGAAGCTTCTTCAGGACAAGATAGAGAGCATCGAAATCGACATCGCAACGGTGAGCGGCGATTTGGAAGGACTGATGCAGCAGGGCGAGATACCTACTGCTGAACATCTTGCCGAACAGCGAAATTTTCGGGAAAGCCTATGGCAGAAGATTCGCAACAAGGTGTTCCCAGAACAATACGAGAGTCACGAGAAGGCAATTCTGCCGACGGCAGGCGAATATGAACTTGCAGTTCAGGCTGCTGACGTTACCGCCGACAGCCGGTTCGCAGATGCTGCAAGAGTATCGCAGCACGCTGAACTGCTAAAGCGGCAGGCACAGATGCGCAATGTGATTGAACTTGAACGAACACGCTTCGAAACGGTTGGTCGGGAGACCTGCGAGATGAAGCTGCAGTGGCAGGCCCTCATCGACAAATATGGCTTGCCATCCCTCGGTGTTGTTGAGATGACGGACTTGCTGAATAAGCGCGAGCTACTCTTGCAGCGCCACGAAGCCTACGCGGAGATTAAACGGCAGGCGAGCATGGCAGACGAGCAGGCGGTGATGATGCGCGCCGGTCTGTCATCGGCATTGTCAGAGGCAGGACTACCTGCTTGTGGCGAGAACGAGGCCATTGCTCAAGCGATAGGCCGGGCCAGAACTTTCGTTGAACACGCGAACAAAACTGCGGCAAGCCAGAAGGTGCTTTCAAAAAAGAAGAGCAGTGCCGATAAAAAGCTCACTGATGCAGAAAAGCAGGCAGAAGAATCAAGAAAGCTTCAGGACGAATGGAAAGTGAGCTGGAGTGAATCCATGCAGGCAATACGGCTCGCCGCCGACGCTGGCGAGGAAGAGGCGACCGCAAGGCTCGGGCAATTTGAGGATCTGGAAGAGGCGCTTGATATCCAGGATGCGGCACGCGCCGAACTCGCTACGGCACAATCAACTGTGACGCGAGTCGAAGAGGAACTGTTACGTCTGTGCGTGTCGACTCAGTATGACCGCGCGAATCGATCTGCGGATGCTGTGGTTGAAACATTATATGAGCGGTTGGTCGAAGGCAAGGAACTTGCACAGCATTGCACGTCCCTTGAGGAAAAAGTTAAGGAGGCACGAAAGGTATTTGATCAGACAGATCAGACAGTACGGCAGGCAAATCAGCAGTTGGAGATATTAAAGCGGGCAGCCGGTTGTGAAACGATCGAGGAACTCATCGATGCTGAAAATAAGAGTGCTGAATATCTGAAGCTGAAAAATGAAATTGATGCTGCCGAGGAAAGACTGGTGACGGCGTCGGCACTTCCACTTCAGGAATTGTTGACGCAAGCGACCGGACAGGATCTGGTATTGGTTAAGGCATCGCTGGAGCGAGCAGGTGAAGATCTGCAGGAATGCGCACCAGAAGTGGAGGAGCGGCACGGGAAGTTGATCGAGGCCGAGGCGGCACTCGGCAAGGTGGACGGAGATGCGGCTGCGGCAGATGCAGAACAACGGGCAGCAGACTCGGCGGCCAAACTTTCAAATTTGATTGCTGGATATGCGTCTGCAAGACTTTCATCCGCCATTATTTCCGGGGTGATTGAATCCTATCAGCAACGTTATCAAGGCCCCCTATTGGCACGGGCCTCGGAACTGTTTGCAATCATTACTGGAGGAAGATTCACCAAGGTCGCGACCGACTTCGATGAAGAAATGACAATCCTGGTTGGCGTACGATCTAATGGAAATAGAGAACGTGTTGGCAATCTAAGCACGGGCACGAGGGATCAGCTTTTTCTGGCATTACGTCTGGCCGCGATTGAAACCCATGTAAGTAACCAGCAGCCAATGCCGGTTGTGGTAGACGACATTGTGATAAATTTTGATGACGCATCGGCACATGCCACCTTCAAGGTACTGGCAGAGTTATCAAAGAAGACACAGGTGTTATTTTTTACTCACCATGAACACTTGCTGGAAAGAGCGGCTAGCGCGATTGGCTCAGGATCATTCATAGCTCACAGAATATAGGTTAACTTTTGCCGGGATTAAAAGGCATTGGGAGTTAATAGTGTAGGTTGAAGCGGCGGGTAATCCGGCCCAGCCAAATGGCCAATTTTTAAAAACCAGTTAAGGGCGAGTTAATTCTTTAATTCGGCGGAATATGCCAATAGTACCAAGGTTTCTAGTTACACTCTGTATTGTAATTCGGCCAAATTCACAGGGTCAATTACGAGCGATTACGATAAGCGGATCGTTGTTCCGATCCTTTTGATTCAGTTTACGGATTTTTCCGCAACGGATTCACCATTCGGCTGTTTCCTTCCGGGAACGGCACGCCAACTGATGAGGCCCGTATAGCAGGATAGCTCTTCAATGAAGTGGGCATTCTACACGGTTGATACCCTTCACTTCCCTTAAGCGCTGTTTTGGGGAAACGCAAGCTAACATCTCCCCAAATTGGAATTGGTGCGATTTCACATGCCTTGCTTCTCGGGACACCTGCATCTCGACTATTAATTTCAGGTGCTATGAATGCTTCAACATTTACATCCTTCCTCACAGTCATGGGCTAACGACCTTCCTGACCAATTTCCCTAACGCGCCATTTGGTCTGACGCATGTCTTCTCGGTATGGCTACTGATCCTTGTCTGGAACCAGTGTGATTTTGACTCATGTCTGCGTCCACCCTGCCAAGACATCTCCTTGTTTTCTGCGTGCTACTTTCCAATTGTTTATTCCTCAATCATGCTTTGTTCCGCACATTGCTCTATCGCTTATGTTCCTAATCATACCCGGCCAGATTCTCAACATGGCCGCACTCGCTATGCGAGGCATGTGGCAGGTTCGCTCGACCACTGTCTGAGCAGCCTTGCTATTTAACTTGTGATTTCCTGCGCACTCGGTTGAATTCGTCTGTCGATGCACCGTTGCACCGTTGCACCTTATCCGGATTGGCTAGATCGGTCTGTTCATGCTCCGTCAGCGTTGGATGCTTAAATAAAATCTGGCCAGGATTTTCTGCCATCTGCCAAAAGTGTGCGATCACCTTGCTTTGGTTTGAAGATGCGATTCATGAATAAGAATATATGTACCCGAAAATTGATGGCGGTAATGCCAAGTATCCGCAGAGTTCACTTCCCTCCAATCGCCATTTGCAATTCCTGAGTGAACCTTGATTCCCGGTGACTCGACATCATCAGTCTGGATGTTGCCCGAGTCATTGCCACGTAAAGCAAGCGAACCTCTTCCTCAGTCGTGGATTTATCATCAGGCATCAAACCTACTCCGGGTATGGCAACGATGGGAAATTCCAATCCCTTCGACGAGTGTATGGTGATTAATTTAACCGTATCCTGATCATCGGTGAACCTGACTTCTTTCTTACTGCTAACAGGAATGCCCGCCGCTTTAAGCTTTCTATCTATCGTTTGGCCAACTGGATAGTAGCTGCGATACAGAATCGCCATGTCTTTCCATGGAGTGCCAGCTTGGTTCGCCTCCTTAAACTGGTTGATGATCCACATGGATTCTTCGTCTAGCGTGGGCAGATTCACAAAAACAGGCGGTGTCCCATGCCGCCCGGCACTGACCGGCTGCACAATGGGTATCCCGTCTTCATCTGCATCGGCGGGAGATAGCAACTCTCTGGCAAATGTTGCTGCAACTTTCAGGATTTCCTGCGTGTTCCGATAATTGATTTTGAGGATTGTGGTGCGTCCTTGCGCCTGAATTCCGAGACTCTTGAAGCTGAGTTTCTGCTTCTTGGTGTGCTCGTATATTGACTGCGCATCATCATATAACACCATCAATGAGTTGCTGTGCGGATCAATCATCTGCACGACCAACTTGAGCCACTCTGGTCGAAAGTCATGTCCTTCGTCAATCAGCACTGCATCATATTGACCGGATGGGATATGCTTCTGATCAACTGCGCGAATGAGCGTTTCAACCATGCTGTTGAAGAAAACCTCATTGTCTCCGTCGTTTTTCGGGGTTTCGACATTGTAGGCACGCAGTTGCGCATTGCACCATGAGTGGAACGTCTGAACTGTCACTTTTGTCTCGATGCCTTTGCTGGCCATCTGCTCACGCAACTTCCTGGCAAGTGAACTGTTGTAGCAAAGAATCAGGATGGGCTTGGCGCACATCTGGGCTAAATGTACTGCCCTATATCCAAGGATGAGTGTTTTGCCTGACCCAGCCACTCCATGAATTACCCGATGTCCTTCCCCCAAGCTGCGCGCCAATTGCTCTTGCTGCAGGTCCATCACCCGCAAGAGATCAGGAATTTCTGCTTTTTCATTCTGTGACTCTTCCCGAAATAAGCTCAGACTGGAAGGTAAGGCAATCCTAACCTCGGGAAACATGTGCCAGCGAATGCGATCCAATTGCGGCAAAGAAAGCTTCCCGAAAAATTTTAGCGTGAACATATTCCACAACCGTTGCTGGAATTCTTCTGGGTCAACGCTATCGAACATTTCATCCTGGCAAATAACCCGGCTAGGTTCGATGACTTCGCAAAGGCCAGACGAATCAAATACGCTGCGCACGATATTGGGGAATACCACGCCGTAGCTCCAAGGGAAAACAAGGTGGCCTGCCTTCACGCCGCTATTTAGGGTTAGTTGCGGGTCTTTCTGCAAGACGTTACTTACTGCATGAGCGTACTGGCGAGCTTGTTCCAACGGATTAATCAGGTGCTTGATGCCAGTGCTAAGCAGCAATTCGAATGATTGTTTAGTCGCGCTTCGGATGTTGTCTGGCTTCCAGTCCTTGACTTCAAGAATGAGGATGCCACGCTGTGGATGAAGAATAATGAAGTCGGGGTGGCTGTTGGCGGGGCCGATAGGGACGTCGTACCAAAGCAGATAGTCGTCCTCCAATTTGGATTCGAGACGCTGCGCAACCCGCTTCTCTCCTCCCGTCATTCTGGATAGGCAGGTGCTTAGACTGGGAATCAAAACTGCCATGCCAACCTCCGATTATTGAGATGCTCTACCGTCGTTTACTTATGGTCAACCCGTTCACGCAACTCCTTCCCAGGTTTAAAGTGTGGCAAATATTTCTCCAACACTTTTATTTTCTCACCGGTCTTTGGATTCCGTCCCTGACGCGGTGGCCGGTAATTTAGGCCGAAACTACCGAAGCCGCGAATCTCGATACGCTCACCACGCGACAGTATGGCTGACATGGTATCCAGAATGACTTTTACGGCAAGTTCGACATCTTTGGCAGGGTATTGACGATGCAGGTCGGCTAAACGCATTATGAGGTCTGATCGGGTCATGAGGTTTTTTGTTAATCGCTGAGATTGATGTGTGCCGGTCTTGCGCGGGATTTTAGTCTATATCCCATCGACCCGTCGCGCAGTTCTGTCGAAAAGACACCATTAATTCTGCCATAAATAGCTTGAATCAGTTGCATTGTCGTCTGCGCATCCATCAACAGTTTGAGATACGGCATTATCATCGCTTACCTATTCTTCTGTGTGCAATCACTACTCACGCCGCCAGACACCGGTTTTATTTCAGTATCCAGTTGCTCTGTTGCTCTTCAGTGCAAGTTCTTTTAACCCATACCCTGACGAAATCAAGATTCATTTCTTGGAAGCAGACTACAAGATTGAATCACTATTCTGATCGTGGCGACCAGTATTTAAGTCACGTCTGTCTGGAGAAACTGGACAAGTTGTGATGGAGCGTTCAATGAGCCGCATGAGTAAATGTCAGGGCAAAAGCCGGGTAGGGTTATGGCGAACCGACGGTACTGAGGGGCAAAATTCTGAGAAACACCACTTCAAAAAACGAATATCCGCATAAAGTGGCTTTTTTCGTCGGCGGGTGGCGCGCTGACATAGGGCATGCTTAGGCTTGTCAATTCTGACAAAACCTTACAGCCATTTAAAAGGAGATTGAGATGACGATTCAAAAGATTTCAGGAGCAGATATTGAACAGGCGAAAAAACATTTTTCAAAGTTGCCCAAAAAACAGCCCCCCTCCAAGCTTGTCGGAGATGCACTTGAAGAGTTAAAACCGTCTATTTTGGAGCTGATCGAGAAAGGCTACACCAAGGATGATGTGATTGATGAGTTGAGCAAAATTGGCATCAATATTAAACGTTATCGTTTGAAAGTATTGCTGGGAGGTGGGCTGCAAGATAGTGCCAAAAAAGGGATGTCGCATTCGCCAGCAAGCGAGTAAGTTGTGTTGGTCGGGTCAGGGACTGGTGATCACTGGCCCCTCCCATTAGTTATTCATATATAAATATTCTTTGTTGACGGCCAGCGTCAACCATGTGCTGTTAAGCACATGGTGTCCGCAATTAATGATTGTTATCCGCACAGCCAGTCCGCCGTGGTGAATCCGCGAATGCCAGTCGCACTGGGGTCAAGGGCCCTTGACCAGGGGAGAAGTTTTTTCACCAAAAAGGTGTGGTTTTACTTAAGTCATGCGGGTTGCGATATCATGAACCTGACATTTCTGCCAAAATCCATTCTGCACTTGCGTGCGTGACTTTCCAGTCACAAAGCTATGTGTCTTTTTAGGACACCTTCCCAATTTAAAATCTTTCGTCATGCACACGCGGTTTTCACATTTTTGCTGGCTACCAAAACCAGCTCATCAGCCAAGGCTGAACCGTTTTTCCCCTCGTGCTCAAATTCGCCATAAGACAAAATCTAAGCCGCACAATTGCATTAAAATCAACGTAACGGAGGGTGTGTGAATGAACAACTGTCTTGTCATGTTTTGCGCATCAATGGTTTCTGTTAATCCTATATATCAGTTTCTATGCTCTGCAAGTACAAGCCGCGCAACTATCGCCGAGTCCTAACGCCAATTCGTAATTACCATAAAGATAATCATGTTCGACATAAGCTCTACAAACGTGCGTTCGCATGGAACAGTGCTGAAGCTAAAAGGTGGTACTAACGTTGATGCATCTGGCCAATGACTGGCGATAACAGATATCCGGCAACACAAAAAGCACAAGGCAATTAAGGTTTCCTAGATGACCTGATATTAAGACGGTCTGCGATTACAGACGTTGTGAGTGCGCGTGTGCGTTACTCGATTTTCAGGTGACAAGCCTGCTTGTTCAATTACTCCAACCAACTATCTCTATGTCATAGACACAATCAAGTTCAAGGCGGGAGTAACTTCTTTTCCCTTTTGAAGATGAAGTAAATCTCATCGTGGTCAAAGGAAAAAATCTTTTAATTCTGCTTAACGGGCAAAGACGAAATCTCGATTTACGAGAAGTAAGGTTATTAAATCACAGCCAATGCCAAAATGCAATACTGAGCCTTATCCAATGTGGTATGAGCCTGAAGGAGGGCCGTATTTCCAACGAGGAGTGAGCCTGAAGCGAATAATCTGAGGTCGATTGAAGAGGTGGGTTGATCAATGCAAGGATGATGATCAACATGAACGAAACACGGCTTTGTACGATTGAGCAGATCGAGCAATTTCTCGGTGGCTGCCTCCAGGTTGAATTCACCAAGTCTGGTGACGACAGCGAGCGCTACGAACACATCAGTCGCGTGCTCAAACGCTTTGACTATCCCAGACAGGGCAAGCGAGAGAAAGGAGTGCTGCTGAAGTACCTGCAATTCACCAGCGGCTACAGCCGCGCGCAGGTCACCCGCCTGGTCACGCAGTGGTTCACAAACCGCTTGTCCACCTTACCCCTTTCAAAACGCTACCGTGCGCCTGCAGCCCCCTTTGCGCGCAAATACACCGCCATCGATATCGGGCTGCTCGCCGAGATGGACAAGGCCAATGAGGACGTGTGTGGTCCGGCCATTGCGCACCTGTTGCAGCGTGCATACAGCGTCTATGGCGATGCGCGCTATGAGCGGCTGGCTGGCCTGTCGGTTTCGCACCTGTACAACCTGCGCAAAAGCTCTGGCTATCAAGCCTTGCGGGTGATTTTCACCAAGACTAATCCGGTGCGTAATTCCATCGGGGTACGCAAAATACCACGCCCCAAAGGGAGGGGGGGTTTTGTGCGCATCGACACCGTCCACCAAGGCGATCTTGACGGCATCAAGGGCGTGTATCACATCACCTGCGTTGACGAGGTCAGCCAGTGGCAAGTCGAGGCGTGTGTGCAGGGTATTAGCGAGGCATTCTTGTTGCCCGTACTGGAGTTGATCATCGAACAGTTCCCGTTTGTAATTATGGGGTTTCACTCCGACAACGGCTCCGAGTACATCAATGGCCCAGTGGCTGCGATCCTTGAGAAACTGCGCATCGAGCAAGCCAAATCGCGCTCGCGCCACAGCAACGATAACGCGTTGGCCGAAAGCAAGAATGCCAGTGTGGTGCGCAAGCACATGGGCTTCGAACACATCCCCCAGAAATATGCCAAACCCATCAATGCGTTTTATCAGGAAACGTTCAATCCCTGGCTCAATTTCCACCGCCCGTGCATGTTTGCAACCGAGATCATCAGCCCCAAAGGCAAGATCGTCAAACGCTATAAAGACGAGGATGTGAAGACGCCGCTGGAATGCTTGGTGCAGTTGAATGTCAAGGGATTGGTCACATTCAAAGAGGGCATCACTCTGGAAGCGTTGCAGGCGCAGGCGAAATCCAAAACAGACTTGGCGGCAGCACAGGAAATGCAGCGCGCCAAGAGCGAATTATTTGCGAGCTTTCAAAAACAAAAACGCCGGGCATAACTGATCGAAAAACGACACCGGAAAAGCACCAATTCTTGAGGCTAGAATCATTAGAAAATAAATTCAAAACCGACTGGCAAAAATCCATTAAACTTCACTTTTAAACCCGACCAACCCACACTATCAAATAACCCTGATCGTAGTAGCTACAGGCTCATACCTGAATTGGAAAATACTTACTGGCCGCCGTGCGTTCGACTTCTTCCGCGATGCCTAGTGTCACGTCACGCATGAGAGGATGGGCTGGATGCAGCGTTAGGGCGAAAGCAGAGCCGGCGCAGCTATGAGCGCAAAGCTGATGGTGAATTTGAGGCTCACTTGGTGGCACTGAGTTGCGGCGAGCCACCGCAGGGTTTCGCCCGATGGTCGCTACGTTTGCTGGCTGATCGCGCAGTGGAGCTTGAGTACATCGACAGTGTTTCCTACGAGACGGTTCGCCGTGTACTAAAAAAAACGAGATCAAACCGTGGAGGAAGGTTGGCTGGGTAATTCCGCCCCAAGCCAATGCGGAATTTGTCGCTGCGATGGAGCGGGTTCTCGATGTTTACCGCCGACCTTATAACGTAGACATCCCGGTAGTCTGCATGGACGAGACACCGCGACAACTCATCCGTGAAACGCGTACGCCGATTCCGGCAAGCCCTGGACAGCTAACGCGTGAGGACTATGAATATGAGCGATGCGGCGTCTGTAACGTATTTATGGCGAGCGAGCCGTTGGCTGGAACGCGGATAACCAAGGTGACGGAATACAAGACCAAAGTGGATTGGGCCAGATTTCTTCAGGATATTGCCGAACGCTATCAGGATGCAGAGAGGATTACGCTGGTGATGGACAATCTGAACACCCATAGTCCGGGCGCGCTATACCAAGCGTTCTCCCCTGACCAAGCAAAGGCGCTCTGGGATCGCTTTGAGTTCGTCTACACACCCAAGCATGGCAGATGGCTCAACGTCGCCGAGATCGAACTCAATGTGATGATCGGCCAATGCCTTGATCGGCGCATCGGCAGCATAGAGAAATTAAGCGCGGAAGTTAACGATTGGCAAGCTCGCCGCGACCAAATTCACACAAAAGTGAACTGGCAATTTACGACGGAGGACGCACGGGTAAAGCTTAACCGACTATATCCGACATTTGAGGCGTGACATGACACTAGATTACTCTTGAGGGGAAATCCTTCACCGCAAGATGTGCAGATGCAGGAGGAAATACCTTTGTTGCGTGAATCTAGAATGTAGCTATTACTCCCGCGCACTGATGACTGCTTTGGCGCAATGCCGTAGTTCTGACAGATCGGAGACTTGCAATGGTTGACTTGGATACAGTCATGCTCAGGGGGAATCCGGGGATGGCTTTGAGTAGAAGTTGCGGAAGAATTTTCCTGCATGATCCAAACTTGGAAGGCCTGTAAATGTGCCCATGTTACCCCTGTTTTCCGGATTGGATCAACAGGTTAAGTGAACGCCTTGGCAATTCCGCAAGTACGGATCTGTGCGGGGGGTGTCGGGCAACCGGCTTCTCTACCGCGACCACTGCGGGTGAATTAATGTGTATGCACTCTTAAATTCATCAACCACAAAATAAAATACGGATACCCCGCGTAATTAACTTACGCTATATTTTTCATGGCTATGGTTTCTGGGGCATGCAACTAGTATGCTTGTCGTATTTTGGCAAAGGACATGCGCAAAGATGCGAGTCGTTCGATTATCCCCCGCGATTGATTAGAGCCAATTACACTTCCAAACCCGTCTGCGACTTTTACGTGAATGCCGCTTTCATGTATTCCATAGGAATCGACGATTCCAATAAGCCTGGTAATCAAATCCGTCCGTTTTTTCATCAGCACCGCGATATTAGAACTGACCTCCGGAATGATGTTGATCATGAGCTACACCATATCGTAGATACTCACGAAATATGCAAGAAGCCCGATGATTGTCCAGTCGTCAGATTTCGCTGTGCCACTTGGCGGATATAGGCCTAACAGCTACTGGCCCCCCGCCCTTCCTGCAACTTTCCGGTTTACAGTACATGGCGTGTTTTGGTATGTCCATTAACCCTTATGCGGCAAGGATTTCAGGCGACTTTCCGATTAACGGTTTTTATACAGAAAGTTTTGCCTCACTTAACCACTCGGAAATTCGACGCGTCTAATACATTTCATCGAGAAGTTCATCCACCAACTATGTTGAGCATTTCGATCAAGATAGCAACGAAGAGTTTACCTTGCAGCCACGCCTTGGCTCCCTCATGGTCAATTTTTTTCAAGTGACCCAATTGCAGCAATGGCTTCAATCGGTTAAATGCCAACTCACTATTCAATCGATACTGGTATAAATTTATTATAGTGACAGGATCCGCCTCGGATAGTGTAGTTAAAATAATTAAATAAGCAACCGCCTCAAGCATTTCTGGTTCAAGCTTATATTTTTTAATGCTCGCATCTTGACGCAAATTTTTCAGTGCTTCCCGAGTCTGCTCTTCACTCCTTCTAAATGCGCACACTTGGATTGGAATGACACCTCCCTGCTCATCACTTATCTCTCGCTTCAGAACTTGTGCTTGTCCTATTGCCATTTCATGCAAACAGGACAATTTATTGAAAATCTGTATCGGACTTTTTACCTTTATAAGAGGTGCATTAACAAGATTCATGCGCAACATTACATCGCCGCCACAACTCACAACATGACGTAAACCTCGCCGATGCGCGATATTGCCATCGCCCATTAATATGTCATTGGGCTGCACTTCAAAACGCATGAGTGTCCCACCGTGATTCGGCAATGTGACTAGCGCTTGTTCAAAGCGTAGTGTTGCCAGATCAATCATGTAATGCAGTCGCCAAGTCGAACCAGTAGAGCCTGGTTCGCACACAGCACTGGCATCCACCAATAGAATCCGCTTTTCAGGCAGCGCATGCTCCCTTGAGTCCGACATCTTTTTACTTATTTCTTCCGTCATCCAGCGAAACCATTCTCCACTTCCACGCAAGCGTTTGAGCAACGCTACATCTGAAACATGCGCCAAATTAGCCGCAGCAGCTCGATCCGCTGTCTCTCGTAGCGAACATCCGTCAGACAAATGCATTAGTAACACGCGCAACAACTCTTCAGGACCTTCAAATCCACGGGTACGTCGCAAAGCATTTGTCTCCCCCGCAGCATCCTTCCAGCCTGTTGGCAATATTTTTTCAATTACTTTCCAGTTTTCAGACAAACCAGAAAATTTTTCGAACATAACGATTCCGACACCGCGTAACTTAATGATGTTCCAACAATATACCAGCCATTGATGATTTATGTTAGCGCTTATGATAACTCAACCCACAAATCCACTGTAATCCACTGTAGCAATAGGGTAAACCCAAATAAAGGCAAAACTTAGTGTTTTTCATGGCCGGCTTCAAGATGCTGAAGTTGTAAAGTCCTTTCCAGTTGCTTAAGGTGATATGCCCACTTTAATTTTTATACTAAACGGAGTCAAAATTGAAAATAGAAAGCGCCGTAAAACTAAGCATCAGCGAACTGAAAAGTCGAACTGAACCAGATCACGTTGTCGTAACGTACGACAGTGATGGCAAAATCGAGGGGTTGCGATGGCCGTACAACACCAGCGATCAAGGCCTTTACAAAATGGTGAAGAGTCGGAACGGTGTATGGGACAGAGAAGCAAATATGTGGACATTCTACGATCAGTCCAAAGCACAGGGAATGCTGGAAGCGATCCGGAAGCGCAACCCTCGCTGGCCAATTTTGAGCAATCGTGACAGTAATCCACTGGAACTTTCTAACGTTTGTTTTTCCTTAATCGATTTGCCTAGTGAAAAGTCTGCATGCCTTATTCCTTACCCTATTTCATATTTCATAACGGTTGACATGTCAGAAGAAGTTGTCTGCACCAAACTTACGGGAAAGCGTAAAGATGATGTTGTCTCAATGCTTATTGGAAAGAAAAAGCAAATCATGGAGTTTGTGGCCACCCTAAAAAAACAAGGTGCCGTGATGGACAGCACCCTCACAAAACGCTGGCAAATCGCCGCCGCCAGTAAGGTTGAAATCAAGGCATCAGGTTGGGCTGTCCAGATTGCGTGCAGCCTATCAAATCCGCTCCACTACCTCATTATGCCAGAGCAAAAAAACAAGTGGGATGCACCTTACCCATACGGAAGATTAGTCGCGGTGCCGTGGCATGGGATCATTTACACCACTCGCAAGCTGTGGCCAATCTGGAAAGCAAGAATTGAGGCTGCGGGGCTTGAATTCGAAGGTGATAACCCTGAGTTAGAAATCACTCTACCTTGTAGCTTTAATGCTGCGCTGATCCCTGGCTGGAGTTCACCGGCTGCAAATGGCCACACTTTGCATGAGTATCAGAAGGAGGGAGCATTCTTTTGTGCGCAGCGCGGCATGAAGGCGCTAATCGGTGATGATATGGGTGTCGGCAAAACCGCACAGGCAATTGCGGCAGCAGAATCTATAGCCGCCCGGAAAGTGTTTGTGATTTGCCCTGCCAATGCGCGCTACGTCTGGGAAAGAGAAATTAAGGGATGGGGAAGCGGCGGCACTATTCAGCACATTACCGGTCAGCTAGATACTTTGGATATATACGCCCGATGGCATATCTCAACCTACGATCAGCTAATATCTAGGAATGAAACTTGGCGATTGCAAGATGTGCAGGAGCAAAAAGCATTTCTTGCTGTATTTCCAGAGAGGAAGCAGGATATTACCAGAGCCAACTATCCAAAAAAGGTAGCACTCACGAAGTTTTCCCCGTTGACTCCTGCCTTCGCAGATTCAGAACGCATTTTCGCGTGGAAAAAAATAATGCGGCGCTTGTCAGGTGAATTCCTTGAGCAAATTTTGTCGGCGGGGCCGATTTTGGTAATCATCGACGAGGCGCACCGCGCCAAAAACCGTGATGCGAAGCGTAGCAAAGCGATTCGTCGCATTGCCCGCGAAAATCAGACACTATTATTAACCGGTACTCCTTTACGTAACAACGAGCATGAGGCAGCCGTCTTGTTAAGTTATTTAGACGCAAATGCGGAGCACGCCCTAGAAAAAAAGAATGGCTACACAGTTCAAGATTTAAAGGACTACCTAGGCTACTTTATGATCCGCCGTACAAAGGCAGAAGTATTGCCTCAGTTGCCAGAAAAGACTCGCCAGCGGATCGATATTGATTTGCTGGACACCGATTCGCTCGTGGATTACCACGAGGCGCTCGACTACGCTTATAAGGCGTACTACGATGCGCTTCATAAAGGCGCTTCAGAAGCTGGAGCACGGCAAGCAATGCAAGGCGGGATTGAGCGTGCTCGCACAGCACTTGGCCTTGCAA
>Ga0364873_10044_pt2 | contig 41602 bp, 36 predicted proteins | sample ExccelAu500001D3_2_FD_206928 | JGI IMG/M metagenome (GOLD analysis project Ga0364873, IMG submission 206928) | Enriched cells from Trout Bog Lake Hypolimnion, Wisconsin, USA - BchlTB.Aug07.5000.01.D3 | ecosystem: Environmental > Aquatic > Freshwater > Lake > Hypolimnion/Profundal zone | place... | reverse complement strand
TATTTGGTCGGAGGCTAAGCTGTACTCAGAAGCCACCGATAGACTAAATGATGCTGATTTCTCAAAATGCGGTAAATATTTTGAAAAGCTAGAGGCACGCTTCCCATTTGGCCCCTATTCTCAGCAAGCTCAGATCAATTCAGCCTATTGCTACTGGAAAGCTCAAGAGCAAGCCCAGGCATTGGTTGCTGTTGATCGCTTTATCAAGTTACATCAAGGTAGTCCTAGCCTGGATTACGCCTACTACCTTAAAGGCATGATTACCTTTAATGATGACTTGGGATGGCTTGGTAAATTTACCGGGCAAGACTTAAGCGAACGCGATCCTAAAGCTGCTAAGGAAGCTTTTGAATCCTTCAAAACTGTTGTTGATCGCTTTCCTGATAGTAAGTACGCCCCCGATTCATTAGATCGTATGCGCTACATCGTGAACTCATTGGCCGAGGCTGATGTAAACGTTGCGCGCTTTTACTATCAACGTGGTGCATATCTCGCCTCAGCAAACCGTGCTCAATTGGTAATTCGTGATTATGACCGCGCACCCGCGGTTGAAGAAGCGCTGTATTTATTAGTGAAGTCATATGAAAAATTAGGGATGACAGACTTAAGCAATGATGCATTACGCGTCTTTAAATTGAACTTCCCTGATAGTCAGATGATGGTTACAGGCCAGCGCGTTGTTAAAGAACGTAGATGGTGGCAGATCTGGAATAAGTAAGCGCCACGGTTGTAGCTGTAGTTAAAGTCAAAAAATAAAACCCCAAGTTAATTCATTTAACTTGGGGTTTGTTTTAAGTCACACCGTTTAGGTCGGTTAGTGCATTAGTCAGCCAGCGGATTAGTTAAATAATTTTGACCGGCACCCTTGGCGCTAAAGCGCAAACCAACTCATAGCCAATGGTCCCGCTCATCTGGGCAACATCATCAACAGGCACTTCGCTACCCCATAGCTCTACCACGCTACCAATCTTCGCGTTAGGCGCCTCGCGCAAATCAATTGTGAGCATATCCATGGATACCTGACCAGCCAGAGGACAAATAACAGGTTCTCCATCAAGGCCGCCACCCTCAACCCATGCTGGCGTGCCATCTTGCGCTTGACGTGGATATCCATCAGCATACCCACAAGCAACCACACCCACGCGCATATCTTCAGGCGCCTGAAAGCGGCCACCATAGCCAACGTGATCACCCTTTTTGAGATTTTGAATGTCAATGATTTCACTACGCAATTGCATGACTGCCTGCAAATCTGAACGCACGATATCCGCATAAACTCCCGTAGGAGAAATCCCATAAAGCATGATTCCGGGACGAACCCAGTCACCTAAAGCATTGCGATGCCAAAGAATCGCCGCGGAATTACCCAAAGAACTAGGAACAGGCTGCAAACCCTCTATAGCCTCGTTAAAACAATCCACCTGCCCCCCAACTGACGGTAAACCATCAACTTGGTCGGCATTAGCAAAATGGGTCATGTGATGCATGTGATAGCCCGCAGCATGTAAGCGATGAAAGGCGGTTCTATATTCCGCAGGCGTAAATCCCAAACGGTTCATGCCGGAGTTCATTTTTAGGAAGATATTCAAGGGCTTAGTCAAACCCCCTTTGAAAGACTCCATCCATTGAACTTGACTCTCGCAATGGACCGCAAGATCACAAGATAAAGCTTGAGCTACCGCCAATTCGTCTTTATGAAAGAGGCCCTCTAAAAGCAAAATGCGTCCCTGCCAGCCGTTTTCCCTAAGCCACTGAGCATCCTCTAGATCCAACAGGGCAAAGCCATCACTAGAACCTAGACCTTGAAGTGCCGCTTCGAGGGTGTGGCCATAGGCTTTAGCCTTGATTACTGACCATATTTTGGATTCAGGGGCCAACTCACGAACACGGTTTAAATTATGATTTAAGGCCTCAGTGTGAATAGATGCCAAAATTGGTCGATTAATCAAACGATTAGCTAAACCAACCATGTTCACCCCCTCTTTCATGTTTTAATTGCAGCAATGACTAGATTGTACGAATGAACCGCAGTTTTTACATCATTATGGCGGCGCAATTTTTTTCGTCGCTTGCTGATAACGCTCTGCTAATTGCAGCAATTGCCCTCTTGGCCCAGCTTCACGCTCCGGCCTGGATGACTCCTTTACTCAAATTATTCTTCGTTCTCTCTTATGTATTGCTGGCAGCCTTTGTTGGTGCGTTTGCCGACTCCCGCCCTAAGGGCAACGTCATGTTCATCACCAATACGATTAAATTTCTTGGTTGCATCACAATGTTGCTCGGTAGCCACCCTCTTTTGGCTTATGCGATCGTGGGTCTTGGCGCTGCAGCATATTCCCCAGCAAAGTATGGGATTTTGACCGAACTCCTGCCACCAGAAAAACTCGTGGCAGCCAATGGCTGGATTGAAGGCCTTACGGTTAGCTCAATCATATTGGGTACCGTACTCGGTGGCGTATTGATTAGCAACTCCGTCTCAACCAGTCTATTGAGCCTGGATATGCCCATGATCACTACGGGTATTGATACCCCTGCTGAATCAGCGATTTTGATCATCATGATGATTTACGTAGTCGCCGCCCTGATCAACCTTCGCATTCCGGATACTGGGGCGCGCTATGTTTCCCAGAAAAAGAACCCTATTTCCCTCATCAAGGATTTTGCTGGTTGTTTTAAAACCCTATGGGCGGATCGCTTAGGTCAAATCTCCCTAGCGGTAACGACCCTATTTTGGGGTGCAGGAGCCACGCTCCAGTTCATTGTTATTAAATGGGCACAAGTGGCCTTGCACATGAGCCTTTCCCAGGGCGCGATTCTTCAAGCGATCTCAGCTGTTGGCGTTGCTTTTGGTGCTGTATGGGCGGCTTGGCGCATTCCTTTGCGCAATTCCTTAAAGGTGCTACCTTATGGCATCGCTATGGGCCTAGTAGTCTGCGTAATGGCTTTTTACAATTCCGATTTATTACCTAATACCGCATTAATGACTTTCGGAAAGTTCGAAGTCAATTTAAATCTGATTCCAGCATATTTCTTATTGATCCTGGTAGGCTGGTTGGCTGGATACTTTGTTGTTCCTATGAATGCCCTACTTCAGCATCGCGGCCACGTCTTAATGTCTGCCGGCCATTCGATTGCTGTACAAAACTTTAACGAGAACATTTCCGTTTTGGTGATGCTATTGATCTACTCAGGCTTGATCTGGTTGGATGCACCTATTCAGTATGTGATTGTTGGCTTTGGCGTAACTGTCAGCATCATCATGTGGCTAGTGATCAAACGCCACGCTGCAAATCAGGCTGAATATGACTCAATGCACCTTATCGGCGAACATAAGCACTAGAGAAACACAAAAAATAATTAAGCAACAAATACGAAGTAGTTAGATGTTTTGCAGCACCGAACGCGCCAAGATTAAATCTCGCCAAAACAAGGATTTGTCTTGTGGTCTTGAAATCAAATGATTGAGATCAAAAGTGGCTACCACTGGAATTTCTTCCAAACCCTCTTCTGAAAATCCCAATACCGTTTCTCTAAGTTGTGGAAGTGGATCACGCTCACCAGTGAGCTTTTGAGCGCTTGGACCACCAAAGGTGAAGGCAAGTACTGGTAAACCGCTTAAAGCCTCGTTAGCACCCTTTAAATCGTCCGCAGGACTCTTCCAAGACCATTCATCAGCAGATAAACCCAGCGCTCGAATGACATTATGAAAAAGAATTTGCGCATCACCTTGAGGGGTATTGCCAAAAAACCACCACATTGCCGTCGGGGTTTTAGCTTCAACGGGAATAGATGGAGCAGCCTGCAAAACAGTTGCCTCTTGTGAAGCTTGTGCTGAAGTTGCCGTCACTACTGCAGGCGCAACCTGTTCAGTCTGGATCAAAGCTTCACCTTCTTGACGTGAAGACCATTCGGAAATACCCATTTCTTTCAAAAAGGCTGAGCGAGTATCGTTATTCATGGCTCTAGCTTAATCGATTTAGCCATCACGATGGCATCCTCACGAGATCCAGTTTCTGGATTGACGGGGTAATAGTTTTTTCGCAGACCAATAGGTTCGTAGCCAATCTTTTCATACAACTTCACGGCACTCACATTTGATGGCCTCACCTCTAAGATGATTCGCGGCATATTTTGCTGCGCGGCAACGCCTTCGATGGCGCTCATCATCCGCGAACCAATGCCAAGCTTACGTAAATTTGGTGAAACCGTAATATTTAGAAGATGAAGCTCATCGACCGCAGGAAATAAGATGCAGTAAGCCCATAGAACTTGTGGGTCTAAATACGACCCTTTAATTGCTTTATCTAACTCAGGGCGAACGCAATAAGCCCAATGTCCCGCAGATAAGGAGTCGGCAAAATTGCCACGAGTCCATGGATGAATATGGGAAGTCGACTCAATCGCCAATACCTCATCTAAGTCTGCTATAGACATCGGCAAAAAAGAAAGACTGGTCACGTCCCCAGCCTCTTGGCGATTAGTAATAGGCTGTAAGGCTTTATTAAACATGACTATGAATTGCTACGAAGTAAGCGTTCTGCAGTAGTAAGGGCAACTTTGTTGCGCACATATACGGGCTCAAGTAGATGCACGTCCTGCTGTTGGCCTTTTTTGAACATTTCACTGCCTTGCATTAATACGCCTAATGCACTAACGCCAATCTCAGAATCAAGGTATTGAGCAGGCAACGGTTTGTGAAGCGAATAAAAGAGTCGATCACCAAACTCTTGTATGGCAGTGCCTGCTAAAAATTGAACGCCTACTAAGTCCACCTCTTCAGGGCTCGTAAGCATCAGCTCTCCAACCCTAATTGGCAAACCCTTTGCAACAAATTCGTAATGCGCCCAATACACTTCACCCATTCGTGCATCCGCTGCAATTACAAATTTTTCTGGTTGAATATTAATAAATGATGGAGAAACACTTAATTGCGCAGCAATAGCATCAAGGCTGCATACCGATAGAACTGGAAGGTTAACCGAAATAGCCAGTCCTTGAACAGCGGCAACGCCCAATCGAACACCGGTAAATGCTCCAGGACCAACATCCACAGCAATAGCATCTAATGAAGAAAGGGTTAATCCAGCTTCACTAAGAAGCTCCTCAATCCAGGGAAGCAAAAGTTGACTGCTCCCAGCCGACACTTTTTCATGGCGGAACAAAGGGGGCTTTTCGCCCAAAGATAAAGCCACCGAACACCAGGCAGATGAGGTATCGATGGCTAATATATGCATCAAAGAAAACTTTCTATCGTTAGGAACTCAGACCCTTGATGACTTCAGGAGGAGCCTGAACCAATTCAATTAAAACGCCCTCACCGCTGATCGGAAATTCATCATTTCCTTTAGGATGGACAAAAGTAATGTCATAACCAGCAGCACCCTTACGGATGCCGCCAGGAGCAAATCTCAAACCATTTTCAGACAACCATTCAACGGCTTTTGGCAAATCATCTACCCATAAGCCGATATGATTTAAAGGGGTTTGATGAACGGCAGGTTTTTTATCAATATCAAAAGGCTGCATGAGATCCACTTCAATCTCATGCGCACCTGAGCCAATCGCGCAAATATCTTCATCCACGTTTTCACGTTCAGAAACAAAAGTACTTTTGTGCTCAAAACCCAATAGATCAACCCATAACTTACGGAGGCGAGCTTTATCTTCGCCACCGATAGCAATTTGTTGAATCCCCAATATCTTGAATGGTTTAGTCATGGTTTACCTTATTCGAAACGAATGATGAGCTGATCAACCGCCAAGCTATCACCTTCCTTAGCGCAAATCTCGGCAACTACACCATCTTGCGCTGCAGTTAAGGTGTTTTCCATTTTCATAGCTTCAATTGCTGCCAATTTTTGACCAGCAGTTACCGCTTCGCCAACCTTGACAGTAATTTGCGTTAAGAGACCAGGCATTGGAGACATCACCAATTTAGAAGTATCTGGCGGAACCTTGACTGGCATATGACGTTGCATTTCAGCGCCAAGAGGGCTTAAAACCAAGCATTCAAATTGAGCTCCATCTAAAACGAGATGGTATTTGTTGCCACGACGCTCTACTTGAGCAGTAATTTTATTGGTGCCATTGATCGTTGCACGCATGCAAATTTCACCTGGACGCCAGTTGCTAACGATGTCATAACGGCTGACGCCTTCTGGTTCATCGATATATACAGAGTAAACATTGTCTTTGTGCTCAACACGAACAGCAACTTCAATTTGGTCATCCTTCGATCCAACTCGCTTGCCAGTAACCACAACAAACTTCTTGGCAACAATCATTTCATGGCCGGCCAATTGGCCTTCAATCATCTTGATATGCTCAAGGTAGCGGTAGCGCATGAAAGCAGCCAAAGCAGATAAACGCTTAGGATCCGCAGGTTGAACGGAGTCCTTCTTAAAGCCGTCTGGGTACTCTTCAGCAATAAAGCCAGTAGTAAAGTCGCCTGACACAAAACGTGGATGTTGTAACAAAGCAGCCTGGAATGGCACGTTTGAATGAATGCCGCGAATCACGAAATCATTTAATGCTGAACGCATTTTTTCAATCGCTTCTGTACGATCCTTGCCGTGCACAATCAGCTTGGCAATCATGGAATCGTAATACATCGGGATCTCGCCACCTTCATAGACGCCGGTATCTACACGAACACCATTGGTTTCTTCTGGTGGACGATATTTAACCAAACGGCCTGTTGAAGGCAAGAAGTTACGAAATGGATCATCCGCGTTAATACGGCACTCCATAGACCAACCATCGAGCTTTATATCTTCTTGTTTGAATGCCAATTTTTCACCGGCGGCAACACGAATCATTTGCTCAACCAAGTCAAGACCCGTAATACCTTCTGTAACCGGATGCTCAACTTGCAAGCGGGTGTTCATTTCCAGGAAATAAAAGGATTTGTCTTTGCCAACAACGAACTCAACCGTACCAGCTGATTGATAGTTCACCGCCTTGGCCAAAGCAACAGCTTGCTCACCCATGGCTTTACGAGTAGCAGGATCGATAAATGGTGATGGCGCCTCTTCAATCACTTTTTGATGGCGACGTTGAATGGAGCAGTCACGCTCACCCAAATACACTACATTGCCATGTGCATCACCCAATACTTGAATCTCAATATGACGCGGGCCTTCTACGAATTTTTCGATAAAAACACGGTCATCGCCGAAGCTGTTTAAAGCTTCCGTGCGGCATGCGGAAAAACCTTCGAACGCTTCTTTGTCATTAAAGGCAACGCGCAAACCTTTACCGCCCCCGCCTGCTGATGCTTTGATCATGACTGGATAGCCAATCTCTTTAGCAATTTTCACGGCATCATCAGGTGTACCGATAGCCTCGTTAAACCCAGGAATTGTATTAACTTTGGCTGCAAGAGCGAGCTTCTTAGAGGCGATCTTGTCACCCATCGCTGCGATGGATTGGTGCTTAGGCCCGATGAAGACGATACCCTCTTCTTCGCAGCGTTTAGCAAATTGCTCGTTCTCCGACAAGAAACCATAGCCAGGATGCACTGCTTCAGCGCCAGTATCTTTACAAGCCTGAATAATGCGATCCATCACCAAGTAGGATTCACGCGAAGGGGCTGGCCCGATACAAACCGCTTCATCGGCCAACTGCACGTGACGAGCTTCTTTATCAGCTTCTGAATACACAGCTACCGTCTTGATGCCCATTTTTTTGGCAGTTTTCATGACACGGCAAGCAATCTCGCCGCGGTTTGCAATCAAAATTTTCTTAAACATTTTCGTAGTCATTTCTCAGCGCCTTTACAGAGGAATATTGCCGTGCTTACGCGCAGGATTCTTCAAATCTTTATCTTTCAACATAGCTAAAGAGCGAGCAATACGTTTGCGAGTTTCATGGGGAAGAATTACATCATCGATATAACCTCGACGACCAGCTACAAACGGATTGGCAAATTTTGATTTGTATTCCGCTTCACGAGCCGCAATCTTTTCAGGGTCAGATTTCTCTTCACGGAAAATAATCTCTACCGCGCCTTTAGGGCCCATCACTGCAATTTCAGCTGAAGGCCATGCAAAGTTCACATCACCGCGTAAGTGCTTGGACGCCATCACATCATATGCGCCACCGTAGGCTTTACGAGTAATCAGGGTGACTTTAGGTACTGTGCAATCGGCATAGGCATATAACAACTTCGCACCGTGCTTAATAATGCCGCCGTATTCTTGGGAGGTACCAGGCATAAATCCTGGAACGTCTACTAAAGTAACCACGGGAATATTGAAAGCATCGCAAAAACGCACGAAACGCGCTGCCTTAACAGATGCTTTAATGTCCAAGCAACCGGCCAATACCAAAGGTTGATTAGCAACGATGCCGATAGAGCGGCCTTCCATACGCGCAAAGCCAATCAAAATATTCTTAGCGTAATCAGGCTGTAATTCAAAAAACTCACCATCATCCACAATCTTCGCAATCAACTCCTTCATATCGTAGGGTTGATTAGGGTTGGATGGAACCAATGTATCTAATGAGAAATCGGGCTCTTCATTGCGATTCGCACCTTTAATCAACGGTGGTTTTTCACGGTTTGATAATGGCAAGTAGTTAAAGAAGCGACGTAACATGGAGATTGCTTCAACATCATTCTCAAATGCTAAATCACAAACGCCAGAGATAGTTGAGTGAGTCACGGCCCCACCAAGCTCTTCAGCAGTCACATCTTCATGAGTCACCGTTTTAACGACTTCAGGACCGGTAACGAACATGTAAGAACTGTCTTTCACCATAAAGATGAAGTCGGTTAAGGCTGGTGAGTACACAGCTCCACCAGCTGATGGCCCCATGATCAATGAGATCTGAGGGATCACACCAGAAGCAGTTACGTTGCGTTGGAAAATCTCCGCATAACCACCTAAAGATGCCACACCCTCTTGAATACGCGCACCACCTGAGTCATTCAACCCAATCACTGGAGCGCCGACTTTCATCGCCTGATCCATGATTTTGCAAATCTTTTCAGCATGCGCTTCAGAAAGGGAACCACCAAGAACTGTAAAGTCTTGGGAGAATACAAATACCAAGCGGCCATTAATCATGCCGTAGCCAGTAACTACGCCATCACCCGGAACGGTTTGTTCGGCCATGCCAAAATCATGGCAACGGTGCTCAACAAACATATCCCATTCTTCAAAGGTTCCAGCATCAAGCAAGAGCTCAATACGTTCGCGAGCCGTAAGCTTGCCTTTTGAATGTTGTGCCTGAATACGCTTTTGCCCACCACCTAATCGGGCAAGCTCGCGCTTTGCTTCAAGCTGTTGAATGATTTCCTTCATGCTGACTCCTTAGAAAAATTCATGCCCCATCGCTTCGAGTAAACGTCTCGCAGCAACAGAAGCGGCCATGGTTCCTTGATTTACTTCTGCACTTAAGCTTGGTAAAAGTTTTTGTACTGCTAAATTATTACGAAATGCATTTTTTAAGCCCGCATCGATGCGATCCCACATCCATGCGCCAGACTGTTGCTTGCGACGTGAGTCTAATTTCCCATTGGCTTTTTGTAGCCTCTGAAAATCAAGAATTTTTTCCCATAACTCTGGAATGCCGGTGCCTTGTAGCGCACTAAGACTCATTACTTGTGGATGCCACAATTCTTGTACATGAGATGCATGATCTGGATTACCCTGAAATCCCAATAAACGTAAGGAGCTGGTAATGAATAATTGCGCACGCATTGCGGCATTGGGATCAATATCGACTTTATTGATGACGATGAGATCCGCTATTTCCATCACACCTTTTTTAATAGCTTGAAGATCATCCCCAGCATTAGGAAGTTGCAACAGTAAAAACATATCTGTCATGCCGGCTACTGCAATTTCACTTTGACCAACACCCACTGTTTCAACAATCACAATATCGTGACCTGCAGCTTCAGCAACCAAGAGCGCTTCACGAGTTTTTTCAGCTACTCCACCTAAAGTTCCAGAAGATGGGCTCGGGCGAATAAAGGCGCTATCTTGAACGGATAAACGCTCCATGCGGGTTTTATCGCCCAAGATAGACCCACCGGATATGGTTGATGAAGGATCGATTGCCAAAACCGCAACGCGATGGCCCTTCTCTATTAAGTAGAGCCCCAAGGTTTCAATTAAGGTTGACTTGCCAACGCCTGGTACGCCAGAAATTCCCAGGCGAAACGATTTACCTGTTTTCGGTAACAAAGTATTGAGCACTTCATCAGCGCGTTTGCGATGATCTAAGCGCGTTGATTCAAGTAGGGTAATGATCTTAGCCAGAGCACGTCGCTGCTTAGGCGTATGTGCACCGGTGAGATCAGTCACCAAATCTTGATCAGCAGCGTTAAGCATGCTTAATGATCCGTACTTAGGCGGGTTTTACAGATTTACGAATTTGCTCAAGCACATCCTTTGCCGAAGCCGGTATTGGTGTGCCTGGGCCGTAAATACCTTTGACGCCAGCCTCGTAGAGGAATTCATAATCTTGACGAGGAATCACGCCGCCAACGAAAACAATAATGTCATCAGAACCCTGCTTTTTCAGCTCAGCAATGATTGCTGGCACCAAAGTCTTATGACCGGCAGCCAAGGTGGAAATTCCTAAGGCGTGAACGTCATTCTCAATTGCCTGACGAGCGCACTCTTCAGGAGTTTGAAACAAGGGTCCAATATCTACGTCAAAGCCTAAATCAGCATAAGCGGTAGCCACAACCTTAGCGCCGCGATCATGTCCATCTTGACCTAACTTAGCAACCATTACACGAGGGCGACGTCCAAATTCCTTGGCAAAGTCTGCGATTTCTTCTTTGAGTTTTTCCCAGCCTTCGGCTGAGTCATAAGCCGCTGCATACACACCAGTCACCTTTTGAGTATCGGCGCGATGGCGCCCGTAAACTTTTTCCAACGCATCGGAAACCTCACCGACCGTTGCACGTAAACGCATTGCATTTACAGCCAGCTCCAATAAGTTGCCATTATTTTCTTCTGCGGCTTTGGTGAGCGCATCTAATGCCGCTTCAACTTTTTTGCTATCGCGCTTAGCTTTGATGTCATTTAAGCGAGCAACCTGGCTCTCACGAACCTTATCGTTATCGATCATCAATACGTCAACGAGATCTTCTTTACCAAGCTTGTATTTATTAACACCAACAATAACATCGGTACCCGAATCAATCTTGGCTTGTTTTTCAGCGGCGGCGGCTTCAATCTTCAGCTTAGCCCAACCACTTTCAACAGCTTTAGTCATGCCACCCATGCCATCAACTTCTTGGATGATTTCCCAAGCTTTATCAGCCATTTCTTGGGTGAGACTTTCCATCATGTAAGAACCGGCCCATGGATCGATCACGCTAGGGATATGAGTCTCCTCTTGGAGAATCAACTGTGTATTACGCGCAATACGGCTAGAGAATTCTGATGGCAATGCAATCGCTTCATCTAATGAATTGGTATGCAAAGATTGCGTGCCACCAAAAACTGCGGCCATAGCCTCAATAGTAGTTCTAACGACGTTGTTATACGGGTCTTGCTCTGTCAATGACCAACCTGATGTTTGGCAGTGCGTACGCAACATCAATGATTTAGGATTCTTGGGATCAAAAGACTTCATAATGCGCCACCACAATAGGCGCGCAGCACGTAACTTCGCAACTTCTAAATAGAAGTTCATGCCTATGGCAAAGAAAAATGAGAGGCGCCCAGCGAAACCATCAACATCCAACCCTTTTTTCAAAGCAGTTTGGACATACTCTTTACCATCGGCCAAAGTAAATGCCAATTCTAAAACTTGGTTGGCACCCGCTTCTTGAATGTGATAACCCGAAATCGAAATCGAGTTGAACTTTGGCATGTATTTAGCGGTGTACTCAATAATGTCACCAATGATGCGCATTGAAGGCTCTGGTGGGTAGATATAAGTATTACGCACCATAAACTCTTTCAGAATGTCATTCTGAATCGTTCCAGACAAAAACTCTTGCTTCACACCCTGCTCTTCACCGGCAACAATGTATCCAGCCAATACCGGCAATACCGCACCGTTCATTGTCATTGATACAGAAACCTTGTCCAATGGAATGTTGTCAAACAAAATCTTCATATCTTCAACAGAGTCAATCGCTACGCCAGCTTTACCAACGTCGCCAGTAACACGAGGGTGATCTGAATCATATCCACGGTGGGTAGCCAAATCGAAGGCCACTGAAACGCCTTGACCACCAGCATCTAAGGCTTTGCGATAAAACGCGTTAGATTCTTCGGCAGTAGAAAAACCGGCGTACTGACGAATTGTCCAAGGACGTACTGAGTACATCGTCGCTTGTGGCCCACGTACAAATGGCTCGAAACCAGGTAATGAATTTGTATATTGCAAATCATCCGTATCTTCGGATGTGTAGAGGGCCTTTAGATGAATTCCATCCGGTGTTTTCCAACCAAGCTTATCGACATCCCCATTGGGAGCAGATTTTTGCGCTGATTTTTTCCATGCATCTAAATTAGATTCAGGCACATTCGGCCATGTATTAGATGCAGACTTATTTTCACTTGTACTCATAAAGCACTCCCGGTTGGCTTTATTGCATGTTTACAAAATACTCAGGTCTATTGTGCTTGACATTTTTTTATTTGTCTACATACTGTATACATAATTATGAATACAAAACTGAATAATAGACCGATATATGAAGAGGTAGCTGAACGCCTCAGAGAGCAAATATTTGCCCATGAACTAGCTCCTGGTAGCTGGTTAGATGAGCAGGCTCTGGCATTGCAGTTTGGAATCAGTCGCACGCCAATGAGGGAAGCCATCAAAGTGTTGGCCTCTGAAGGCTTGGTGACTATGAAAATGCGTCGCGGGGCTTACGTTACTGAAGTGGATCGCCGTGACTTAGAGCAAATCTTCACAATCCTTTCCCTCTTGGAAGGTCAAGCAGCCAAAGAAACTGCTTCAAAAGCCAGCGAAAGTCAGCTTACCCTACTTGACAATATTCACCAAAGACTTGAAAAGACTGCTGCAGATCGTGATATTGAACAGTTTTTTGACGTAAATAGCCGATTTCACGAGCTTATTCTGGAAATTGCAGGTAATAAGTGGATGAATGGTGTGATTGTCGACTTAAGGAAAGTTCTGAAGTTGCAAAGACGGAACTCATTAGCTAATGGCGGACGACTTCATCAGTCTTTGCTTGAACATCGCCAAATCCTTCAGGCCATCCTCAAACGTGATTCAGTAGCTGCAGAATTAGCCATGCGCACTCATCTTGCCAATGGCTTAGAGGCAACTAAATAACCATAAATAACAAAGGCTTAGATGATTAATCTAAGCCTTTTATTAAGAAACTCAAAAGTCAAAATTGTAATAACTTACTTTTTAATGACGAAGTTTCCTGGTAGAGAATTTACATAAGCTGCGATATCGTGCAAGTCAGATTCGCTAAATGCGGCAACTTGGGATGACATCACCGCATTGTTGCGCCCATACTGCGCATTGCCATTACCCACTTGATAGGCCTTAAGTGCGTAATACAAATAATCAGAATACTGCCCAGCCAACTTAGGATAGGTAGGCAAAATTGGGGCATTTAAGCCAGCTCCGTGGCAAGAAGCGCAATTGCCCTTCTCTACTAAAGCTTGACCATTTGCAATATTGGCAGCGTTAGCTATACCAATGCTAGACAACAATACGGCTGTAATTAGCGCGACTTTCATAAATGTGCCTCTATATATCACTTCAATGGGTTGTTAGGTGAGCTGGCAGTCTGCGCAGCGTAGTAAGCGCCGAGATCAGCCATATCTTGATCAGACAAGCTTCCGGCAATTGAGCGCATCGTTGGATGCTTTCTTTCGCCCTTCTTGTATTCAGATAAGGCCGTAGCAATGTAGCCGGCATTTTGGCCGCCCAGCATTGGCACTTTATAGATAAAAGGATAATCCGCACGGTAATCAGGAATGGAGTGGCAACCAGTACAGAGCCAAACCTTACCGTTACCCGCTTCAACAGAACCCGTCACGTCAGCAGCTTGTGATGAAAAGGCAGCAGAAGTTAGGCCGGTAATTAGCGCGAATTGAGCAAGAATGTAGAGTTTTTTCATAGAAATCATCGATAAAAAGTTTGATTTAGATCAAGTTGGAAAGAGTATAGCGGAGGGTTTGCATTCCCACATCCTCCAAAACCACTAGTTAGCACAAACACCCATACTTTGCCCTCTATTACCTATACTTAAGCTTCAATAAATTGATTTTTTGAGCTAAATCCATGACTAAGACCAAATCCCGTTTTGAGAGTACCCAAAGCTATGTAGCAACTGATGACCTTAAATTGGCGGTTAATGCAGCCATTCAGCTACAACGCCCTCTCTTAATTAAGGGTGAGCCCGGAACGGGCAAAACCATGTTGGCAGAAGAAGTTGCCGCTTCTTTGAACATGCCTTTATTGCAATGGCACATCAAATCGACCACCAAAGCCCAGCAAGGCCTGTATGAATACGATGCCGTTAGTCGGCTACGGGACTCTCAGCTTGGTGATGAGAAAGTTAAAGACATCGGCAATTACATTATTAAAGGGGTCCTGTGGCAAGCTTTTGAAGCAGACGAGCCTACAGTTTTATTGATTGATGAAATTGATAAAGCGGATATTGAATTTCCGAATGATCTTTTGCGTGAAATTGATCGCATGGAGTTCTATGTTTATGAGACCAGGGAGCTGATTAAAGCGAAGCATCGCCCGCTCGTCATCATCACCTCCAACAATGAAAAGGAATTGCCCGATGCCTTTTTAAGACGCTGCTTTTTTCATTACATCTCCTTTCCAGATGCGGTAACCATGCAAAGTATTGTGGATGTTCATCATCCCCACATTAAGCAAGATTTACTGGATGCAGCCCTTAAGTCCTTTTATCAATTACGTTCCCTGCCCGGCCTTAAAAAGAAACCCTCAACCTCTGAGTTGATTGATTGGTTAAAACTTTTATTGGCGGAAGATATTCCTGCGGAGGCGCTCTATAGCACCGATGAGAAGCTGGTCGTACCACCCTTGCATGGGGCCTTGCTAAAAAATGAACAAGATATTCATTTATTTGAGCGCTTAGTCATGATGAATCGCAATCATCGTTAAGAATGCTCATTCAATTTTTCCTCAATCTGAAAGAGGCAAAGGTGCCGGTTTCTGTTCGAGAATTTTTAACATTACTTGAAGCGTTAAAGATAGGCGTAATAGAGCCCTCCATTGATGACTTTTATCAATTGGCGCGCATGACATTGGTTAAGGATGAGCAACACTTTGATCGCTTCGATCAAGTCTTTGGGGCGTATTTCAACGGCATTGAGCAAATCATTGCCCTGCAAGCAGAGATTCCGCTAGATTGGTTAGAAAAGAAACTTCAACGTGTGCTCACCCCCGAAGAAAAAGCTGCCCTCAAAAAATTGGGAGGGCCTGAGGCTCTTAAAAAACGCCTTGAAGAACTTCTCAAAGAGCAAAAGGAATGGCATGGCGGCGGCAATAAATGGATTGGGGCTGGTGGCTCCTCTCCTTTTGGTCATAGCGGTTACCACCCCGAAGGCATTAGGATTGGTGGTGAAAGCGCCGGCAACCGAACGGCAATCAAAGTTTGGGAAGCGCGTGAATTTAAAGACTATGACAGCAATCTGGCTCTAGGTACCCGCAATATCAAGGTTGCCTTGCGTCGCCTGCGTCGCTTTGCACGCGAAGGTTCTATTCTTGAATTGGATTTAGATAAAACCATTCATTCAACAGCGGCCAATGCCGGCATGCTCGATATTCAAATGCGACCCGAGCGCCATAATCAGGTAAAAGTTTTACTCTTGATGGATGTAGGCGGGTCAATGGATGATCACATTCAACGAATCGCTGAATTATTCTCAGCAGCAAAAGCGGAATTTAAACACTTAGAACATTACTATTTTCACAATTGTGTTTATGAAAACCTATGGCAAAGTAACCGGCGCCGCAAGGATCAAGTGATGCAAACTCAGGACATCATTAATAAATATGGCCCTGATTACAAACTGATCTTTGTTGGTGATGCCACGATGTCTCCTTATGAGATATTGAGCCCAAACGGGTCCGTGGAATATAACAATAATGAATCTGGCGCAACTTGGATTAATCGCTTGATAGACCACTTTCCACACTTTGCCTGGCTAAACCCAGAGCCAGAGGCAGTATGGCAATACCGTCAGTCGATCGATATCATGCAAGGCTTAATGAAAGATCGCATGTATCCAGTCACCTTAAATGGATTAGAGCAAGCTATGCGTCAACTTTCCAAGTAACTAGTAAGATTGCTGCATTATTTTTTTAATACCCCTCGACATTTTTTAGAGAAACACGATGAGCACAACCATTGCAGAACGCCTTAAAACCCTTGGTATTGATTTGCCTCCCCCAGGACCACCCGCGGCCGCTTATGTCATGGCAGCCACAACTGGAAATACCGTATTTCTATCTGGTCATATTGCAAAACAAGATGGCAAGCCTTGGGTTGGTAAGCTAGGTAAAGATATGGATACCGAAACTGGTAAAGCCGCTGCCAGATCTATCGCGATCGATTTAATCGCCACCCTCCAACATCATTTGGGCTCCCTCGATAAAGTTAAACGTATTGTTAAGGTCATGGGTTTAGTGAACTCTTCACTCGAATACACAGAACAACACCTGGTTATAAATGGGTGCTCTGAATTACTCTTTGAAGTATTTGGCGATGCCGGAAAACATGCCCGTAGCGCATTTGGGGTTGCACAAATTCCTTTGGGCGCTTGCGTTGAAATTGAATTGATTGCGGAGATTTAAATCCTAGGCTTTATTTAGTTGCGTTACCAAATAAAAAACCCGGTTAGATAAATAACCGGGTTTTTTATTATGAGACTCAATGTAATTCTCTTGAATTCTCTTTAGTTCGCTTTCTAGTTTGCTTTCAGCTTGGCATCTTTTAAACGCGGTTCAACAAAGTGGCCTTTGCGCGCACGGTTACCAGCAAACGATTTCAAGGTCTTGGAATCTAAAGTTAATTCTGTTGGCTTACCTGCGCGGCCCGCGCCAAAGTAAGTGGCACCATCAGCACCAACGGCAATCGCAGACGCTAACTTTTCCTTGTCTTCCAAGCCCATTAAGATCACACCCTTACCACCTGTTGGCAAACGCTTGAGCTCATCTAACGGGAAAACCAATAATTTAGCGCTTTCAGATAAGCAGGCGACTTGCTTCATGCCTGCCGTCACTTTTGCAGCGCCCAAAGGAGCATCGCCGCCTGGGAATTTACTATCAACGCCAACAAAAGACTTACCTGCTTTATTACGAGTGGTCATATCAGCAACATTAGCCAAGAAACCATTGCCAGCCCTAGTGGAAATCAGGACCAAATCATCTGGCTGACCAGCGTAATACGCAACCATCTGCGAGCCAGCAGCCAAATTCACAAAGCTCGTCAGAGGCGATCCATCGCCACGTGCGCCCGGAAGCTCGCTGACTGGCACTGTGTAGACTCGACCATCACTACCAAAGCCTTGCATGACATCAACGGTTCGGCATTCGAATGTTGCATACAAAGCATCACCCGCTTTAAAGCCAAATTGTGTTGCATCGTGCTCATGACCTTGACGAACTCGTACCCAACCTTTTTGGGAAACAATCACCGTAACAGGCTCATCAACCACCTTGGTTTCAGCGATAGCACGCTTATCCTCCAAAATCAAAGTACGACGATCATCGCCAAATTCTTTAAGATCAGATTCAATTTCTTTAATAATGCGTTTACGCAATACGGTATCGTTTTGCAGCAAGCCCTCTAGATCATCGCGCTCAATGCGCAGTTCTTTAAGCTCTTGCTCAATCTTGATGCCCTCAAGACGAGCCAACTGGCGCAAACGGATATCCAAGATATCTTCTGCCTGGCGATCGGTTAACTTGAACTCTTTAATTAAGTCAGCCTTAGGCTCATCGCTGTTACGGATGATCTTAATAACTTGATCGATATTCAAAAGAACGGTCAAACGCCCTTCCAAAATATGCATACGATCTCTGACTTTACCTAAGCGATATTGGGTTCGTCTTGTTACGGTATTAACACGGAATGCAATCCACTCGGTCAGGATTTCTTTTAAGCCTTTTTGACGTGGGCGTCCATCATTACCAATCATCACCAAATTCATTGGCGCATTGCACTCTAATGAAGTATGGGCCAGCAAGAGGTGTACGAATTCATTAACCTCAATATTTTTGCTCTTAGGCTCAAATACCAAACGCACAGCTGCATCTTTGCTTGACTCGTCACGCACGCCATCCAAAACATTGAGGATAGTGGACTTCAGATTATTCTGATCTGGCGTGAGGGTCTTTTTACCAACCTTCACCTTGGGGTTGGTGATTTCTTCAATCTCTTGGAGAACACGTTGCGATGAAGTTGATGGTGGCAATTCATTAACAACAATCTGCCATTGTCCACGGGCTAACTCTTCAACAGACCAACGTGCACGCACCTTTAAACTGCCGCGCCCTGCTTCATAGATTTGCGCAATTTCAGAAGGTGAAGAAATAATCTGACCGCCACCTGGGTAATCTGGACCAGGCATGATTTCCAGTAATTCCGGTGTAGTCATCTTTGGCGATTTCATCAAAGCAATCGCCGCAGTCGCTACTTCACGTAAATTATGAGAAGGAATCTCAGTAGCCATACCAACAGCAATACCTGACGCGCCATTTAACAAAACAAACGGTAAACGTGCTGGCAATAATTTTGGTTCTTGGAACGAACCATCGTAGTTTGGCGCGAAATCTACCGTACCTTCGTCAATCTCACTTAACAATAAGCCGGCAATCTTGGTCAGGCGCGCCTCGGTGTATCGCATTGCTGCCGCGCCATCACCATCACGTGAACCAAAATTTCCTTGGCCATCAATCAGGGGGTAGCGCAAAGAGAAGCTTTGCGCTAAACGTACTAAAGCATCGTAAGCAGATTGGTCGCCATGCGGATGAAATTTACCTAATACATCACCAACGACACGTGCACTCTTGACAGGCTTAGCATCAGCGCGCAGACCCATCTCACTCATTGAGAACAAGATGCGGCGCTGAACTGGCTTCTGTCCATCAGCTACATCAGGCAATGCACGACCTTTAACTACGCTAATGGCGTAATCTAAATAAGCGCGCTCAGCATAGACTGCAAGCGTCAAACTATCTTTGCCATCTTCATTTAAATCAACATGTTTTGGATCATGCGGATCATTGGGTCCGCCAGCCGATGCTTCTGGCATTGCTAGAGCCGGATCAATTTCGATAATGTTCATTTCAATGGGATTGGAGAACAAATCAGCCTGCTCAGAAGCTGCGTCATCGCCAGGAGTCTTTTTATTTGTCATTAAATATCTGCCTCTACTTCATTGCCGCGCTCTTCTAACCACTCACGACGTGCGCCCGACTCAGATTTACCCATCAACATATCCATCGTTTTAAAGGTTTCATTTTCGGTCCAGGCACCCAAGGTAACCGGTAATAAACGACGGGTATCAGGATTTAAGGTGGTATCCCACAATTGTTCTGCACTCATCTCTCCCAAACCTTTGAATCGAGAGATTTGCCATGAAGATTCTTTAACACCTTCTTTGCGCAATTTATCCTCAATCGCTTGGAGCTCATTTGCATCTAAAGCATAGATTTTTTGTGCAGGCTTTTTGCCGCGCGCAGGCGCATCCACCCTAAACAAAGGTGGCCTAGAAATATAAATATGACCTAAGTCGATCAATTTAGGGAAGTGCTTATAGAACAGGGTTAAAAGCAATACCTGAATATGCGCTCCATCGACGTCCGCATCGGACAAAATACAAATCTTGCCATAACGTAAATTTGATAAATCTGGAGTGTCATTAGCGCCATGTGGATCAACCCCAATCGCTACAGCGATATCGTGGACTTCATTATTTGCAAACAGGCGATCACGCTCTGCTTCCCAAGTATTTAGGACCTTCCCGCGTAATGGAAGAATCGCTTGATACTCTTTATTGCGACCCATTTTTGCTGAACCACCAGCAGAATCGCCCTCGACCAAGTAGATTTCATTCTTGCCAATATCTTGGCTTTCGCAATCGGTTAACTTACCTGGCAATACCGCTACGCCTGAAGATTTTTTCTTCTCAACTTTTTGACCGGCACGGGTTCTAGCTTGCGCTTGCTTGATGACTAAATCAGCAAGTTTGCGACCGTAATCAACGTGCTCATTTAACCAAAGCTCTAAAGCGGATTTAACATAACCCGATACTAAACGTACCGCATCACGTGAATTCAGACGCTCTTTAATCTGCCCTTGAAATTGTGGATCAAGCACCTTAGCTGACAAAATAAAGGAAGCTCGCGCAAAGACGTCCTCAGGCATAAGCTTCACGCCCTTAGGTTGTAAAGCATGCATTTCAATAAAGCCTTTAACGGCATTGAAAAGACCTTCACGCAAGCCGCTCTCATGAGTACCACCTGCTGGTGTTGGAATCAAATTGACATAACTTTCACGTACTGGTGCGCCATCTTCAGTCCAAGTCACCACCCAGGCCGCGCCCTCACCTTCGGCGAAAGAATCATCCTCACCGTTACCTGTAGCGTATTGCTCCGCTTCAAATGGAGGAATTACTTCGGCACCATGACCAGCTTGAGTCATCGCTTCATTTAGATAGCCACGTAAACCTTGGGCGTATTGCCAGGTTTGACTTTCACCAGACTTTTCTTGAATCAGGGTGACCTTAACGCCTGGCAACAAGACAGCCTTTGAGCGCAACAAGCGAATGAGGTCAGGCATTGGAATGGCTGAACTATCAAAATATTTACCATCAGGCCATGCGCGCACACGGGTACCGTGGGTTTTATCTTCCTTGCCCGCAGGTGAAGATTTGAGCTTTTCAATCACCTTGCCATCAGCAAAGGTCAGAGTGGAGAGTTGTCCCTCACGCCAAACAGTGACCTCTAGGCGCTTTGACAAGGCATTTGTAACTGAAACACCCACACCATGCAAGCCGCCAGAGAAAGCATAAGCACCGCCGGTACCTTTTTCGAACTTACCGCCTGCATGAAGCTGAGTAAAGACGATTTCTACGACAGGCAACTTCTCGGTAGGATGCATTCCCACCGGAATTCCACGGCCATCATCTTCAACGCTGACGCTGCTATCGGCATGCAGAGTCACAATAATTTGTTTACCAAAGCCCCCTAGCGCCTCATCAGAGGCGTTATCCAATACTTCCTGGATGATGTGTAAGGGGTTATCGGTACGGGTGTACATTCCAGGCCGTTGACGGACTGGTTCAAGTCCTTTTAGGACCTGAATCGACGATTCACTGTATTCAGAGGTTTTACGGGTAGCCATGCGCGCAAATTGTAGTCATGTCTGAACCCAAACCTCAACTTTTCCCAAATTACCCCTTCATCCATGCCAAAATTAGCCAATGGGAGCCTTAAGTCATATTCGCGTTCTAGACCTTAGCCGAGTGCTTGCGGGGCCTTGGTGCACCCAAAATCTGGCCGATTTAGGGGCAGATGTCCTCAAAATTGAACGTCCAGGTACTGGAGACGAGACCCGCCACTGGGGCCCTCCCTTTGTGAAGGATGAAAAAGGCGTAAATACCACCGAAACAGCCTATTTCATCTGCATTAATCGCAATAAACGCTCGATTACCGTCGATATCAGCAAACCTGAGGGTCAAACCATCATTCGCGAACTGGTTTTACAGTCCGATGTGGTCGTTGAAAACTACAAAGTAGGTGATTTAGCCAAATATGGCCTAGATTACGCCAGTTTGACTCAGATTAAGCCCGATTTAGTCTATTGCTCCATTACTGGCTTTGGCCAAAATGGTCCTTATGCCCAGCGCCCTGGCTACGATTACATCGTCCAAGGAATGGGTGGTTTTATGAGTATCACCGGGGAGGCAGACAACAAACCTGGTGGTGGCCCCCAAAAAGCAGGTGTAGGTACTGCCGATCTCTTTACGGGCATGTACGCCACTACAGCCATTCTTGCAGCCTTAGTCCATCGCGAGCGTACTGGTGAAGGCCAGTACATTGATATGGCCCTTTTAGATACCCAAGTAGCCGTCATGGCCAATGTATCAAGCAATTACCTATGCTCTGATGAGATTCCACAACGCTGGGGCAATGCTTCCCCCATCATCGTTCCCTATCAAACTTTTCCGACATCGGATGGCTGGGTGATTATTGCGGTTGGCAATGACAGTCAATTTAGGCAATTTGTCACCGCTGGCGGACAAGAGCAACTTGCTGACGATGCCCTGTACTCGAAAAATCCTCAGCGGGTTTTAAATAGAGAACAACTCATCCCCCTTCTTGAAACCATGACGCGCCGGAAAACCAAAGCGCAATGGCTTGGTCTTTTAGAAGAAGCTGGCGTTCCTTGTGGACCGATCAATAACATCAAAGAAGTGTTTGAGAACGAGCAAGTTAAAGCGCGCGGCCTTCAGTTTGATATGCCTCACCCTACCACTGGAAGTATGAAATTGGTTGCCAGCCCCATGCGGATGTCTAAGACTCCCGTTGAGATAAACCTGGCACCACCCACTCTTGGGCAACATACTGAAGAAATTTTGCACGATCGTTTAAAGCTCGATTCTGAACAAATACATAATCTGCGAGATCAGGGCATTATTTAGCCTGCATCAGAAATAAGAACTTGGCTAAATAAAAATATTCCATGAGCACAACCCACAGCGCATCTCATCAGCATCTCACCTTAAATCAAGTCCTCATCTTTGGCGGGCTGATGGTGACACTTTCTATGGGAATACGTCATGGCTTTGGCTTATTTAACCTGCCTATTACACAAGCTAACGGCTGGGGCCGAGAAACGTTTGCCTTAACGATCGCCCTGCAGAATTTAATCTGGGGTGCTTTTCAGCCAATTACTGGCGCTCTAGCCGATCGTTACGGCACCCTCAAGATCATGATTGCTGGTGGAGCACTTTACTCCCTAGGTTTAATAGGCATGGCCATCTCTACTGATGCCTTGAACTTTACGGTTGCTGGTGGATTCATGATCGGCTTGGCTCAAACTGCGACTACCTACAGCATCGTCTACGGCATCTTAGGTCGTAACGTTTCAGCGGATAAGCGTGTATGGGCAATGGGCATTACTGCCGCAGCAGGTTCTTTTGGACAGTTCTTCATGATCCCGACAGAGCAAACCTTATTGAGCGCCTTTGGCACGCAAGATGCTCTGTTGATTTTGGCCCTCATGGCTAGCTTCATAATTCCAACAGCATTCTTGCTCCGTGAGAAGAATTTTGAATACGTCCACAACATTGGCGATCAAAGTATTAAAGAGGCGCTTTTAGAAGCTATCGGTAATCCCAGTTTCCGTTTACTGACCTTGGGCTACTTTGTTTGTGGTTTCCAAGTGGTGTTTATTGGCGTACATTTGGCACCTTACTTAAAAGATCTCTCCAAAATCTATCCATCGGTTGGCGCTCCTGCTGTTGCTACAACCGCCCTCGCCCTGATTGGACTATTTAATATTTTTGGAACGTATAGCGCAGGCATTCTCGGTCAGCGTTTTCCAAAGCGTTATTTACTGTCGGCAATCTATCTGTCCCGATCTATTGCCATTATCGCCTTCTTAACAATTCCGCTGTCGCCCATGAGTACCTATATCTTCGCTGCGGTGATGGGTTTTTTGTGGTTGTCTACCATTCCACTGACTAACGGTATTGTTGCTCAAATATTTGGCGTCAAGTATTTGACAATGCTTTCAGGGTTAATATTCTTCTCCCATCAACTGGGTAGTTTCTGCGGAGCCTATCTCGGAGGCTATCTTTTTGATCGTACGGGCTCTTATCTGCTTGTCTGGGAAATTGCGATTGGATTGGGTGCAGTAGCTTTCCTCGTGAATTTACCTATAAAAGAGCATGCTTTGAGGCGGATGGCTACAGCCTAGGTAGCCTACACACAGAGCAACTCCGGCTTAACCCATGTAACTCAGTACAATTCAGATCAAATTTGAAAAAGCAACTATGAACCGCCCCCTATTTATCAAGCCAAAAAAGAAAACTGCTGCTATGCAGTGGCTTTTGTATATTGCTTTGATGATTTTGTTGGCTGCCGTGTTTGCTAGCTACTTCGCACCGGATCTTACAGTTGCAGTGACCAATCAAGTTTGGGCGCTTTGCGGTTGGCAGTAAGTTAACAAGCAAGCGCAATACGTATTAGTAATTGCTGTAGGGTTGTACCAAAACTCGCCGTAGCACAATGGATAGTGCACATGCCTCCTAAGCGTGGGATACAGGTTCGATTCCTGTCGGCGGGACCAACACTCACCCCCCCAAAAAAACTCAAAAAAAATATTAGGCGTCTTTGATGGAGGATGGGTTTATTTTTCCCGCCACCAAATCAAGCCAGTATTCTGAATCTCGAATGGCGTTCTTTATGACCGGCTGCTTTTGAGCTTCTTTTTGAGTTTGCTCTAAAGCTTGTTTTGCGGTCACATAGACGCAATATTCACCTTCAGTTATTTGAAGTTCATGGTTCGACTTCAGACGTTTTAATATGAGCTCGCTATGATCCTCCTGTAGATGACCAAGCTCTACAAAATTAAACCGCGCGGAAAACATAAACCAGACCATGACAGTCGCTCAATAAATAGATTCGCCTCCAATTTAGCATTTATACATACCTTTATGCAAACTGAAAATCTTCAAATACGCTGACCCGATCGAAATTCCAATTCCTATCTTTGCAACACGTAAGTTCCCGGTGCATTAGCAAGAACCGGATAGCCCTTTTTATCTGTCGTTCCTAGGGGCGGGGGTTCAGTTAGCTTGCCTGACCGTTCATTAAGCCATTTTAGCCAGTATGGCCACCAAGACCCCTCATGATATGGAGCGGTTTTTTTCCATTGCTCATAATCAATGCAGTCTTCTTGAGGATTGTGCAACTGCACCTGAAAACTTCTATCAGGCACGCCAGGTGGATTAACAATACCTACATTGTGACCACCAGAGCTTAGTAAAAAAGTAAGCTCGACGTGAGTTAATAAATGTAATTTGTAAACTGATGGCCATGGTGCTACGTGGTCACGTACTGTTGCGACACAAAATATAGGGCAATCAATATTAGCCAAGGCTATAGGTTTCTGATTGACCCGGTAGCGACCTGCAGCTAAATCATTATTCAAAAATAAGGTACGGAGATATTCAGAGTGCATGCGGTATGGCAAGCGGGTACCATCCGCATTCCAAGCTGCCAAATCATTTAATGGCGAACTCTGACCTAAAAGATAATTTCTTAAAATTCTGGACCACAGCAAGTCATTGGAGTTGAGCAACTGGAAAGCCCCATTCATGCGCCTGCTGTCAAGGTAGCCTTTCTCCCACATAATGTCCTCAAGGAAGGCGATTTGACTGGCATCAATAAAGGTTGATAACTCCCCCGGCTCCGTAAAGTCCGTTTGCGCGGCAAATAAGGTGATGGAGGCTAGACGATCATCTTTATTTCCCCCCATGGCCGCAGCAGCTATAGCCAATAAAGTCCCACCAAGACAATAACCCACACCATGAATTTTTTTATCAGGAACAATGATATTAATAGCCTTAATGCTTTCCATAACCCCCATGTTCAGATAATCATCCATACCTAGATCACGCTCTTGTGAGCCAGGATTGAGCCAAGAAATCATAAACACAGTGTGCCCTTGATCTACCAAATACTTCACCATGGAATTGCTTGGTGATAGATCAAGAATGTAATATTTCATGATCCATGCAGGAACCATGAGTATGGGTTCAGGATGGACCTTGGGTGTGGAGGGCTCATACTGGATTAATTCAATCAATTGATTTCGATAAATCACTTTACCGGGGGTAACAGCAACGGCCTTTCCAACTTCAAATTCTTCGGCGCCTAATGGAGGCAATTTGTTTTGAATGCGATTGAGACGATCTAAGAAGTTTTCATATCCCTGCATCAGATTTCGGCCACCGGTTTTCGCGGTTAGCGATAATACTTCAGGGTTTAAGCAGATAAAGTTTGCTGGTGAACACATATCGACCATTTGACGCAATATAAATTGCACTACATCCTGATGGTGCTTTGAAACACCTAAGACATTTGTTGTCGCCAATTGCCACCAGTGCTGATTTAGCAAGAAGGATTTGCTAATGATGTTAAATGGCCAAATCTCCCAAGCGGAATTAGCAAAGCGCTTATCGGCGTCAATAACATTGCCCTTTAAATCCGTAGGCAGAGCATTGGCTTTTGCAGGAACAGCGAATACTTGACTTAGTAAATTGAGGTACTCATTGGCCAATTGCACCTGCTCATCAGGGCTAAGCGCTAAATGTGTGAGCCAATCTTCAAAAGCGAGTCGCAACGATGTGGGGGAAATTCCGCCGGTAAGTTGAGCCAATTGAGAGTGAGCCCACCTGTCTAAACCAGATCCAAAGTGCTGCGGCACTACTTCAGAATCCGACTGATGCCTGGCAACTTTCGTTACCGCACTAATGTGTTTCACGCTCTTCACGATTACCCCGTTAAATCAAAGCTCGTTAAACCAATGAAATTCTCAATCAACTGCAATTGGCAGACCTTACGGCCTATTAAGCGCTCTTTTATAGGATTAATACACTGTTTTTTGTGTTTTATCTGATCCGCGTCAAAAAATATTCAAAATCTTATTTAGGCAAGCACAGGTAGCGTAAGTCACCATACGATAAGGACCCAACGTTCTCTGCGCCGGCAGTACGGGTATCAATGATCAGTATGTCCTTACCCTCTGATTTACAACGCTCGGTAGCAACATCCGTTGCCATAGAGTCTTGCTTAGGGTTAGGGCTATAGCCAAACGCGTTCTGAGGGGCAACATCAAGAAGCTCAAGATCAACCGGAGGATTTGAACTTGGTTCTGTACCACAGGCTGTGAGAATGAACGCAGTAATCGCAAAAATGATGATTTTTCTCATAATTCATCATAAACCCGATTAATCAGAACTTGAAGCTCTCCTCAAAGCAAAATACTTATCCACAGGCAGTGTGGATAAATCCCCAAAAGTTTTCGTAAGTCCCAGATTTGTATAGAACGATCTAGCTTGCTTAAATATTAAGCAGAAATTTCTTACGAATTTATTTTGAATAAACGGATTGACAATTAAAAAATATGGTTTAGAAAATTTCTCTTACACTGCATTCATGCAAGCCATAAATACCAGCACCCTAGCAGCCTTAGAGGAGATGCTTCAAAACACTGCGATCTCTGCCCCGCATGACTTCATGCCGATTTATTTTGCCTGCACTCATCAAGGTGGCGCCGTTATTGGTCACCTTAACCCTGAATTTGTTAGCTACCTGCAAGAGTCTCTGAAAAAAACTCCAATTGCCCACCTGCAGATTGGGCATGATCAATTAACTATTGGGCCTGCGAGCCCTTTAGAACTTTCAGCCAGCCTCGCCCTACTCTCAGACCGCATGCGTTTAGGAGGATTTATTCCTGGCTGGCGTAATGAAGAATTTTCCTGGATTGATCAAAATGGTCATGCGTATTTCCGTCTTGAACGCGCTGCATTTAGAACCTTTGGCTTTCGCAGTACGGCAGTTCATATCAATGGCTTTACCAAGTCTGGAACGATTTGGCTAGGACGGCGCAGCCAAAATAAATCGACCGATCCAGGTCGTTTAGATAACTTAGCTGCTGGCGGAATATCTGCTGATGAAACCCCTTGGGTAAGTGCTCGTCGTGAGCTTTGGGAAGAAGCTGGTGTGCCGGGTCATATTGCCGATCAAATCCATCCAATAGGCCGTATTCACATGCGTCGCTTAAGCCATGACCGTGGATTTCATGATGAACAGCTATATATCTATGATTTAGAGCTGGCAGAGAACTTTGTACCCACCAATCATGATGGCGAAGTGAGCGGTTTTATCGAAATATCCCTTTCTGAAGCCGCTGCGCGCATTTTGGCTGGTGAATTTACCAGTGATGCGGCCTTTGTTACCGCAGACTTTATTCTGAGAAACCTCAAAAAGTAAGTATTTTGGGTATTTTTCTCTAACTTTTAATGAATCTCAGGCTAATGTGAGGTTTCTAGGCTTTCTTGAAAAAGATCACGAGCCTTTGATCAAATTCGTGGTTAAATCATAGCCAAGGATGAAACAGGGGTGCCCTCCCAAGCAAAAATAAGCAGTAATGGCTAAGAGGCGCTGAGAAAGACCCTAGAACCCGATCCAGGTAATGCTGGCGTGGGGAGTTACATCAGACCGACACCCGGTTTCGTCCATCTACAAACAGTTAGGAGATGGACATGAGCAAAACCACAGATAAATCCAAAACAGAGATTCCGAGTTTAAAAAGCTTGGAACATGACTTCGGTCAAAAATTTGCTTATCCCGCGTCAACCAAAACTTATTTGGAGGGTTCGCGTCCAGATATCAAGGCACCGATTCGGATGATTGAACAGCAGGCCACTCGTGTTGGTGAACAAATGGTTGCCAACCCACCTGTTCCGGTCTACGACACATCAGGTCCTTATAGCGATCCAGAAATTATTATTAACCTGGAACAAGGCCTGCCTAAGTTACGTGCCAACTGGATTTCTGAGCGCAATGACACTGAGCAATTGGCTGGACCAACTTCAGAATACGGTGTTGCCCGATCACAAGATGAAGCCACTCAACATTTACGCTTTGGTCATATTGGCGCACCCCGTGTAGCGAGGTCTGGAAATAATGTTAGCCAAATGCACTATGCCCGCCAAGGGATCATTACCCCTGAAATGGAGTACGTTGCCTTACGTGAATCCATGGGACTGGAGCAATTGCGTAAAAACCCAGAATACAAATTGCTTCTCAAGCAGCATCCTGGCAAAAGTTATGGCGCCAATTTACCTGAGATTGTTACTGGTGAGTTTGTCCGTCAAGAAATCGCTGCAGGTCGCGCCATCATCCCAGCAAATATTAACCACCCAGAATTAGAGCCAATGATTATTGGCCGTAACTTCCGAGTGAAGATTAATGGCAACTTGGGTAACTCTGCCGTGACTTCGTCGATTAATGAAGAAGTAGAAAAAATGGTGTGGTCCATTCGCTGGGGTGCAGACACCATCATGGATTTATCCACCGGCAAACATATTCACGAAACCCGTGAATGGATTATTCGCAACTCTCCAGTACCGATCGGTACGGTACCTATTTATCAGGCTTTAGATAAAACCGGTGGGGTTGCAGAAGACCTCACATGGGAAATGTTCCGCGATACCTTGATTGAACAAGCTGAGCAAGGTGTGGATTACTTCACCATTCATGCGGGTGTATTACTGCGTTATGTACCTTTAACCGCCGACCGTATTACTGGCATTGTTTCTCGCGGTGGATCGATCATGGCTAAGTGGTGTTTAGCTCACCATAAAGAAAACTTCCTCTACACCAAGTTCGATGAAATCTGCGAAATCATGAAAGCCTATGACGTGTCCTTTAGCTTGGGCGATGGTTTACGTCCAGGCTGTATTGCCGACTCTAATGATGCCGCGCAATTTGGCGAACTTCATACTTTAGGTGAACTTACTGCTAAGGCATGGGAACATGATGTCCAAGTCATGATTGAAGGTCCTGGACACGTGCCTATGCAACGCATTGAAGAGAATATGACTGAAGAGCTCAAGCATTGCTTTGAGGCTCCCTTCTATACCCTCGGACCATTGATTACTGACATCGCTCCTGGCTATGATCACATCACTAGCGGTATTGGGGCGGCGCAAATTGGTTGGTATGGCACAGCAATGCTTTGTTATGTGACCCCTAAGGAACACTTAGGTTTGCCAGACAAAGAAGATGTACGTGAAGGCATCATTACCTACAAGATTGCCGCTCATGGCGCCGATCTCGCCAAAGGCTTGCCGGGTGCACAAGTTCGCGATAACGCCTTATCCAAAGCCCGTTTTGAATTCCGCTGGGAAGATCAATTCAATCTAGGTTTAGATCCAGAGCGCGCTCGTGAATATCACGATGCAACCTTGCCCGCTGAAGGCGCAAAGATTGCGCACTTTTGCTCCATGTGCGGCCCTAAGTTTTGCTCTATGAAGATCACCCAAGAAGTACGTGACTATGCGGCAAGCTTAAAAGCGGAAGGTATTGATCCGAACAAAGGTATGGAAGAAAAGTCGATTGAGTTTCGTAAGCGCGGTAGCGAAATCTATCAGTAACTTGACTGAATAAGATGAAGCAAGGCATGTTCGCTGATGGCAAATACGCGATAGTGGGTGCCGGCCTGATAGGTCGGCTACTCGCTGTTGCGTTAGCTAAGCGCGGCGCTCAGGTTGAACTTTTTGAAAAAGGTAGTAAGGACGCCGAACTATCTCCCGCCCGCATTGCCGCGGCGATGCTTGCACCGCTTGCTGAATCTGCGATTACTGAAGATAACGTTGTGCGAATGGGCGTGCACAGCCTGCCGCGCTGGCAAGAAATACTCGCAGAACTATCAACCCCGGTGTATTTTCAGCAAGATGGGACGTTGATTTTGTGGCACCGCCAAGATAGCCAAGATGCTGATCGCTTTACCTCTCACTTAGAGAAAAACGCCCTGAATAATTCCCGGCTAAGTTCGCCAGTAAAATTAGACAAAGAGTCTCTTGCAGAGCTCGAACCTAGTGTCGCTGAGCGTTTTGGCCAAGGCGTGTACTTGCCTCATGAAGGTCAATTAGATAATCGTCAGCTACTAAATGCCCTACTTATTGAGTTAGATACTCTCAAAGTAAATTTTCATTGGCATACTGCTGTAGAACCTGAAGACTTACGCAACCAAAATACCTACGACTGGGTCATTGACTGTCGTGGTCTGGGTGCAAAAACCACCTGGAGCAATAATCTTAAGACTGCCAATCCATTGCGTGGTGTTCGCGGTGAAGTAGTTCGCTTATACGCACCTGAGGTTAAATTAAGAAGACCTACCAGACTGATTCATCCACGTTATCCCATTTATATCGCACCAAAAGAAAATGATATTTATGTTGTGGGCGCTACGGAAATTGAATCTGATGATCTATCCGAGATGAGTGTGCGCTCCGCTATGGAACTACTCAGTGCTGTCTATACAGTACATAGCGGCTTTGCAGAAGCTCGTATCTTAGAAATGGCAACGCAGTGTCGCCCTACTCTTAAAGATAATCTGCCAGAAATCAAAGTCGATAGAAGTGTCGCCACTAAAACCAAGCTCATGATGATCAATGGTTTGTATCGTCATGGCTTTATGATTTCCCCAGCAATTCTGGATTGCGCCCTAGAGTTACTGAAACACCCTATGAGTAAGACAGCGCAAGAGTTAGGCGTGCACGTGACAGACATACCAGCTTCTAACACCCCCGCACCACAAGAGGCCAGTACATGCGCGTGATCATCAATCAAAACGCCTATGAACTTCCTGAGAATAGTCTTGTGCAAGATGCGCTTGAATTGATTGACGCCACCCCACCTTATGCGGTTGCCGTGAATCTGCAATTTGTACCAAAAATTCAATACTCGCAAGCAATTCTTCGTGACAACGATCGTATTGAGGTTATTGCGCCTGTAACGGGTGGTTAATCAATATGTATCAATACTTCAAAATCTCTACGTAAAAATAATAGCTCCATGACCGCAACGCTACCTTCCAATCTTCAGAAAGCAGACTGTCTGGTGCTTTATGGAGAAAGTTTTGCCAGCCGTTTATTACTGGGTACCTCACGCTATCCCTCACCTCAGGTTTTAGAAAACGCCGTAGCCTCTTCTAATCCAGCAATGATTACAGTGAGCTTGCGTCGCCAAGGCACAAGTACTGCCGAGGCGCATAGTGGATTTTGGGATTTACTTAAAAAAATGGCCGTTCCCGTCTTGCCCAATACGGCAGGCTGCCACAGCCCTCAAGAAGTTATTACAACTGCGCAAATGGCGCGTGAAGTATTCGAAACGGATTGGATCAAACTAGAACTGATTGGCGATGATTACACCTTACAGCCCGACACCCTTCGTCTTGTTCAAACCGCGGAAACTCTAATTAAAGATGGTTTTAAGGTTTTGCCTTATTGCACCGAGGATCTGATTTTGTGCCAACGCTTAGTAGATGTTGGTTGCCAGGCGGTTATGCCATGGGCCGCCCCTATTGGTACCGGCCAAGGACCTTTAAATCCTTATGCTTTAAAACTCTTGCGTGAAAGATTACAAGTACCACTTTTAGTCGATGCTGGCTTAGGCCTTCCTTCGCACGCATGCGCCGTGATGGAATGGGGTTTTGATGGCGTTCTTTTGAATACCGCTGTAGCTCTAGCCGAAGATCCTGTGGCGATGGCAAAAGCATTCTCTATGGCCGTAGATGCAGGACGTACAGCGTATTTATCGGGTGCCATGAAAGCACAAGCATCTGCACAAGCAAGCACTCCATTAGTGGGCACTCCTTTTTGGCATCAGACTTAAGAAAATATGAGCCTTATTCGCGACCTCGCAGATCAAATTATTGCAGCTCATCACACTGATGATTTGAGTATTCCCATTCCTCAGTTTTGCATGAGCTCGCCACCGCCTCTCATTGATAACGAGCATGCCTCAGATCATTACGAATTGGCTGGCAGCTTGGCCGCTGTAGAGATGGGTTTTATTGAGAAGGATGCAAAAGTACTAGGTAAAGCCTGGTCACGCATGGTGCATCAAGATGGCGGTTTTAATCCATTTAAATGGCCCAGCCGCCCGGAGCATTTTGATTTACTCCCGTGGACTCGTAATATGAATCCCAGAGCTTTTGCAGAATGTCCAAAGCACCTAGGTTTATATGCGGTGATGCCTGATGCCGACTGGGTCAAGCGTATGGTTGATGCGGAAGTTCCTACTGTGCAATTGCGCTTTAAATCTGACGATTCCTCTGAGATTGAGAGGCAGATAAGTCAATCTATCCAAGCCGTAAAGGGAAGTAAAACCCTTTTATTTATCAACGACTATTGGCAAGAAGCTATTTATGCCGGTGCCTTTGGCGTGCACCTTGGTCAAGAAGATCTAGAGAGCGCTGATTTAGATGTTATTCGCAATGCCGGCTTGCGTTTAGGAGTCAGCACACATGGTTATGCGGAGATGGTAATTGCCGATCGTCTTTGTCCAAGTTATATCGCGATGGGCGCCGTGTTTCCGACACAATTAAAAGATATGCCAACAGCCCCACAAGGCCTAGGTCGTCTATATCAATACACCAAATTGATGAACCATTACCCCTTAGTGGCAATCGGCGGAATCGACCAAAACAGTATTCATGCGGTTGCGCAAAGTGGCGTAGGCTCTGTTGCTGTAGTACGAGCAATTACTGGTTCGCAAGATCCTAAAGCTGCAGTGAAAAAACTTCAAGAGTTAATGCAGACTTAATACTTACCCTCTTCATCAATTAAGGCAGTTGGATAGAACTCAAACATAGGCCATAAAGGTCCAGGACCCTCGCCAATACTTAAAAAACGGCCCGCCTCTAGGCCTGCCTCTACAAAAGCAATAGCTTTGCCAACCGCGTGACTTAAATCATGACCATCGGATAAATAAGTCGCGATAGCAGAAGCCAAAGTGCAGCCCGTACCATGCGTATTTAAAGTATTAACTCGGTAGTGCTTAAATTCTTTTGATTGAACAATTTCCAAGCCATCTTCAAGGGTACGCCACATCAAATAATCGGTAATTTGAGTGTGCGTGGAATCCAAATGACCACCCTTAATTAACACTGCCTGTGGGCCCATATCTAAAAGCTCTTGGGCGGCTAATTTAAAGTCATCTGGACCTGCGATATCCCGCCCCAATAACAAGGAGGCCTCGTCTAAATTGGGGGTAATTAAGCTTGCTATCGGAAATAAATCTGTAATCATCGCTTGAGCGGTGTCATCACCCCCTAAACTTGCTCCAGAGGTTGCCCGTAAGACCGGATCAAGGACAATTTTCTTAATGTTATGACGCTTTAAGGCTGAAGATACGGTGCGAACAATCTCTGGACTAGCGAGCATGCCAATTTTGACAATATCCACCCCGATATCCAATAAAACCGCATCAATTTGTGCCTCGACCACATCAAGATCGATGTCCTGAATGCGAGTTACCCCCAAAGTATTCTGCGCAGTGATGGCTGTAATGACCGACATGCCATATCCACCCAAGGCCGTAATAACTTTCAAATCGGCCTGGAGCCCCGCCCCGCCGCCACTATCGGACCCTGCGATGGTCAGTACTTTGGGAATATTCACAGAAGTTTGAAGAGTTGATTTCATCTTGCTATAATATCGGCTTATTCCTCGATAGCTCAGTTGGTAGAGCGCCGGACTGTTAATCCGTAGGTCCCTGGTTCGAGCCCAGGTCGAGGAGCCAAATAAGTAAAGCCCCTAGAGAAATCTAGGGGCTTTTTCTTTATGGCTTGGCTATCACCGGGCTAGCATTAGCGAATAAGAGCAATCAATCCCCATTAATTATTGCGGGGAAAACCAAGCGAATATGATGATTAGATGAGCAACGCTGAATACTCCGGCAAGATAGCCACTAAAACATTCAAACAGAGTAGAGTTTTGAAAGCGATTTTGCTCCAAGATGCTAACAATCCGCTAAAGGTCATGGATCTTATTAATACATCTGCCCTAGGCTCTCCAGCAACTATTCACGCCGCCCTCACTAGTTTAGTTAACTCAGGACATCTAAAGCACTCGACCCTTCTTATCGCTGGCCGAAGCAAATTTATTAACTTAACGCCTCTTAGTAAAACTCTTTTTAACAAATTAAATATATTGTTACTTAATTGCGCCAAAGCCTAACAAGGTCACGCCTGTATGAGGAACAGCCTTAATTTACTGGGGGTCTCTTAACGACCCAATGCAGACCTTTGCAGAGGTTAGTCGTCTTTATATTTAGAGTGGATAGCCAAAAATCCAGACCTTTCCATCATAAAAGCGTCTACTACTAGAGGGTCAAAGTGTGCGCCACTCTGGGATACTATTTCGCTTGTAACATCCTCATGGCTCCATCCAGTTTTGTAAACGCGTTTACTCATCAAAGCGTCATAAACATCTGCAAGCGCCATGATGCGTGCAGGTAACGATATTTCTTCGCCTTTCAAGCCGCCTGGGTATCCAGAACCATCCCATTTCTCATGATGGTCACCCGCAATCTGAATCGCTACGGTTATTACGCCACTACCACCTTGAGTTTCAAGCTCAGCAGAAGCAAGAATAGCTCGACCAATAGTAGCGTGCGTCTTCATGACCTGCCACTCTTCATCATTTAATCGTCCCGGCTTGTGAAGGATGCTATCGGGAATTCCCACCTTTCCAATATCGTGCAATGGTGCAGCTTTAAAAAGGAGTTTAATCATTTCATCGCTCAACTCTATTTTGTAATTTCCCATCTCTTTTAATCTTAATGCGATTGTTTTAACATAATGCTGGGTGCGAAGAATGTGGTTTCCGGTTTCATTATCTCGAGCCATGGCAAGGGCATTAAGACATGCCAAGAATTTCGACTCAGTTTGATAAACTTTTTTATTGGCTGAGCTCCTGCCTATCAGTGCAACCTCTAGTTCCGCAGCACGATCAGCTTTTTCAACATTAGCGATGACTAGTTCAGCAGCGCGATCAGCTTTTCAACGTTGGCAATGGCTAGCTCATCAACCCGTTTTGCCTTCTCTTCGTTCTGAAAGCTTAGCTCCACATTGGCAACCTCTAGTTCCGCAGCACGATCAGCTTTTTCAACATTAGCGATGACTAGTTCAGCAGCGCGATCAGCTTTTTCAACGTTGGCAATGGCTAGCTCATCAACCCGTTTTGCCTTCTCTTCGTTCTGAAAGCTTAGCTCCACATTGGCAACTGCCGCCTTGTATTCATTAAATTTGTGCTGAGCCTCTCCGCGAGACTTTACATGCAACTTGAAGTAGATAGACTTCATATGTCCATTAACGGTATGCAAGGATATATCGAGATTCTTCGCAACGGCCTTTACTGACAATCCTTCATTTAAAGAACTTAAAACACAATATTCTTGTTTAGTTAGGTTAAATCTAGCTGTCAAGATGAGCATTCGATGAGTAATTTATTAGTTTTGAAATTATTGCAGGATTGAAGATATCCGACTGTCACTAAACGGTTATTGCAGATATTAGAAAGTTAATTTTGGAGTCATATTCTTTAAAATCATGACTCAGAATACTCTTGATTTCCAAATAAAAAATCTTATTTTGATAACCATACCCCCCTTAAGTTAGGGGGATAAATAGGCAAATACAACCTTAAAATTGAACATTAATAACTACTTACGCTAAAAGGTTTACTCCTGCCAAATAGTTATCGGAGATGAATGATGACTTTAAAAGAAAATGTTTTGCAGCATGATGAGTTGAGCATGCCACAAACTGAAGGAGACTCTATTGTAGGCCGGAGTATTTTCATTATTGAAACTACTGGAAAGGGTATCTTAGTTCAAACTTCATTTGAGGCTGAGGACGGTAGGTTACTAGAAATGCCTGCAATATTTCCCAATATTGAGTATGCCTTAGCGCAAATAGATGAAATGCGACGTTTAGTGGTGAGTAAGTTTTCAGAAGCTGCAACTATTGGCATTCAATCTATTTCATCAGACGCGCTAAGGAAAAAAACGCATGAAGAAGCTCTTGCTTATATTGCCGCTCATAAAGATACATTGATATGACCGCCAATAAAAGGGCTAGATTTTAAATTGCCCTAAATATCTGACTTCTTCGACCCTTTACATATATGCGAATTTATTTTTAAGGCGACCAACAAAACCAGGAATTAACTTATTAAAACTACCAATACCACTTACAGGAAATTAAAAGATTTCTATTTAGATTTTATTGTCTATCTAGTCATAGCGCTTGCTTTACTTTTTTTAGTGCCTAACTCTTATGCACAGCAAACTTCTGCTGGCTCAATTTTGCAGGAAATTCGAAGCCAAGAGCAAGATACCGCCCTGCCCCAAGTCACGCCTAATATTATTCAACCCAAATTAGACCAGAGCCCAATCTCTAAGGCGGGAACTATTATTGCAAAACGGTTTGTATTTATCGGCAACACTAAGGTGTCATCTGAAAAACTTAATAGTCTCGTTGCGAGCTATCTAAATCGCCCTATCAGCTTTAACGATATTAAGAGCGCCGCCGACCTCATCGCCGAATACTATAGAGATCAGGGTTGGCTTATTAAAACTCAAATCCCACGGCAGGATGTCACTGAGGGGGTTGTCACGATTGAAATTCTGGAGGCTTCTTTGGGTGGGGTTCTCATTGACAATAAATCAAAGCGTGTCAGTAATGCCCGCGTTGAAAAGTGGATTTATAGCGCCATTCCACGTAATGCACCGCTGTCACTATCCTCACTGGATCGCGCCTTATTAATATTAAATGATCTGCCAGATATACAAGTTACAAGCTCACTACAAGAAGGCGGAAAGCAAGGAGAAACCAATGTTCTTCTCGCCGTTACTGACAAGCCATTAATTGATGGCATGGTAGGCGTAGATAATTTTGGCCAATCTTCAACCGGTCAAAATAGGGCGACAGCCAGTCTCAACGTCAATGGGCCTCTTGGTTTGGGCGAGCAAGTCAATGTTTATGGCCTGCATACCGAAGGCACTAACTATGGTCGGGTTGCGCTAACCGCCCCAATTGGATCTGACGGACTACGCGTTGGCATCAATGGAAGTTATCTTTCCTATCGAGTAATTACCCCTAGCTTTAATACATTATGGGCAAATGGTACCTCAAGCACTGGTGGCGCAGAATTAACGTACCCGATTATCCGTAGCCGGCCAGCCAACCTATTTCTACTAGGCAATTACAACTATAGTAGTTTTAATAACATCACCAATCTCGGACCAACCAGTCAATACAACACCTCTGTTTTTGTAGGCGGCTTAAGTGGCAATCTGCTTGATGGATTTGCTGGTGGCGGGATTAACTCGGGATCACTGATGGTCTCTGCTGGTTCGGTCAGCTTGAATAGATCACTGCTACTTGAACCTGCTTCGAACGGACTTCGACTTGATGGCAGCTTTACTAAGTTACGTTACGCAGCAAATCGACTTCAGTCCATGACCCCTAGCCTATCGGCTTATTTTGGTACTTCAGGTCAAATTGCCAGCAGAAATTTAGACTCATCTGAGCAACTGTATTTGGGCGGTCCTTATAGTGTTCGCGCCTATGCAACAGGGCAAGGCAATGCGAGCCAAGGTAATTTAATGACTTTTGAATTACGTCAGTCACTTCCTATGAAATTATTACTCACGGGTTTTTATGACTATGCCAATGTGCAGCCCTATATTTCAAGCAATTCCACTTACCCCGTACCAAACAGTGCCTATTCACTGCAAGGTCTTGGAAGCAGTATTGGCTGGTCTGGCCCCCTGGGGTTACAAATTAAAGCGATCTGGGCCATGCGTACCGGAACTCTCCCCACATTAGTGACCCAATCCTTCAATGGAAATGGGGGAACTAGCAGCAATCGCTTCTGGTTAACCGCTTCCTTACCAATATAAATAAGCCCTATTTTGTCTAATTCACTCAATCGCTCATTCAAGGTTATCTGGAGTATTGCCAGTAACGCTTGGATAGCTGTGAGTGAAATAACCAAATCGCATGGCAAGCAAAAGTCATCTTCGCGTCGCTGTCGTCATATTTTCTTTGCGGGCGCAATGATTACGGGAACGAGTATTGCCTCACCCCCCACCCCCAATCAACTTCCTACGGGTGGCGCTGTTGCTGCAGGTAACGCAACAATTAATACTGCTGGCAGCACTATGAACATCAACCAGGCTAGTAATCGCGTAGCGATTAACTGGAATGGCTTTGACATTGGCTCAAATGCGACAGTAAACTTTGTTCAGCCCAGTGCCAGCGCTGTTGCATTAAATCGCGTTAACAGCGCCAATCCTAGTCAGATATACGGCAACCTCAATGCCAATGGCCAGGTATTTTTAATGAATTCAGCAGGGGTGTACTTTGCCCCTGGAGCCAATGTCAATGTGGGTGGCATTGTGGCAACTACCCATCAAATGGGTGATGCTGATTTTATGAACGGTAGCAATACCTTTAGCCGTAATAGTGCGACTGGCTCGGTAGTTAATGAGGGCACAATTAAATCGGGTATTGGTGGCTATATTGCCCTATTGGCCCCAGATGTTCAAAACAAAGGTATTTTAGTAGCACAGCAAGGTACTGTTGCACTTGCAGGTGGCGAGGCTATTACCCTCAATTTTGGCGATCTTGCAAAGTTGAGTAGCCTCACGATCGCCCCTAGCCTGATAAAAACCTTAGTGGAAAATAAGCTTGCTGTTCAAGCGCCTGATGGGCTGATTATTTTGTCTGCACGAGCAGTCAATCAGCTAACAGGAAGCGTCATTAACTCTGGCAGCATTCAGGCAGATGGTATTACCCAAAGTGGTGGCCGAATTATTCTGGAAGCTAGTAGCTCTATTACCCACAGCGGCAATATGAGTGCGAATGCAGGGCCTAGCAGCAACGGTAATGGCAATGGTGGAACGATTTCTATCATTGCGGACTTAAGCAACCCCTCAAGCGTCATAAGTATAAATGGAAGTATCAGCGCTAAAGCTGGCAACTCTGGTGGTGATGGCGGAGCTATTGAAACTTCAGCAAGTAAAGTTTCTATTGGTGATTTAAGTACCATTAATACAAGTGCTCCTCAAGGGAGGTCTGGAACTTGGACAATAGATCCAACAGACTTTACGGTTGCCTCTAGTGGGGGGGATATAACTGGCACCTTACTGTCCAGCCAACTGTCCACAACTGATGTAGCCATACTAAGCACTGCAGGAGCCTCTGGTATTGCGGGCAATATTAATATTAATGATGCACTTGCTTGGTCAAGTAATTCTGCTCTGACTTTAAATGCCCAAAACAATATCAACATTAATAGTGCAATCACTGCTAGTGGCGCAAGCGCTAAGTTAGCTCTGCAGTATGGACAAGGCGCAGTCAGCACAGGAAATCTATCTAGTTATTTTGTTAATGCACCGATTAACTTGCAGTCTGGAAATAATTTCAGTACGCAACTTGGCAGCAATGGTACGACTATTAATTACACGGTAATAAATGGTCTAGGCGCCTCTGGAAGCACTAGTGGATTGGATTTACAGGGTATTAACGGCGCGTTGAACGGTAATTTTGCTTTAGGATCAAGTCTTGCTGCGAGCTCAACTTCAGGCTGGAATAGTAGCACTGGTTTTACACCTATCGGATCATTAACCAATCCATTTACCGGAAGATTTGATGGTCTTGGCCATACCATTACCGCACTCACCATCAACCAACCAACCAACGCTAATATTGGGTTATTTGGTGTTACGCTAGGCGCAACAACAATCCAAAATATTGGATTACTTGGGGGGACGACTATTGGCGCGGCAGGAACAGGAGGACTGGTTGGCAATAATGATGCGGGCCTGATTAAGAATAGCTACAACACGGGTTCGGTAACTGGCGCAGCAGGAACAGGTGGATTGGTGGGTAGCAATATATCTGGAAATCTAACTAATGACTATGCTACCGGTAATATCAAAGGGGCGGCAGGAACAGGCGGCCTATTGGGATCAAGTACTACTGGCAGCGTAAGCAATAGTTATGCCACTGGAATTGTGGATGGAACGGCAAGTCAAAATTTAGTTGGTATTGGTGGCGCAGGAGTTGGCGGGCTTATCGGCTCAATAACTTCCGGAAACATTAGCAATAGTTATGCCACAGGCTGGGTTTATGGTGCAGCAGGATCCGGCGGCTTAGTTGGCTCGATAACCTCTGGAAGTATTAATGGAAGTTATGCGACTGGAAGTATATATGGTGCGGCTGGCACTGGAGGAGTGGCTGGATCAAGCGCTGGAGCCGTTTCTAATACCTATGCAACAGGAAACGTTACCGGCGCTGCTGGTACTAGCGCTTTAGTGGGTGGTGGCGCTAGTGGTGCAGCGGGCTCGGTCAACATCACTAATAGTGTTGGCATTGGCATGTCTAATGGAATAGCTACTGTAAATGACTTAACAGGTGCCACAGCAATCACGGTTACAACGAATAGCTTGTCAAAAGTTTATGATGGACTGGCGTATAGCGGTGGATATAGCGTAAGTTACTCAACACCATTAAGCGGCGTAGTGTTAGGGTCATTAAGTTATTCTGGTACGAGTCAATCAGCGATTAATGCAAACAACTACTATTCAATAATTAGCTCTGGACTTATTTCGAGCAAGACATATAAATACACCTTTGTTGACGGAAACTTAGCAATCAATAAAGCTGCCCTAACTATTACTGGTGCTACTACAAGTAATGTCTATACCGGTAGCACTCAGACTAATTCTCTGGCAACCTCGACCGGTTTATTGGGTAGTGATACCGTTACCGGTGTCACTGGTTTAGCTACTGGTACTAATGTGATGGGCGCTAAGGCTGACACCTTAAGCGCAGCCACCGGTACAGGCTTATCTAATTACAACATCACCTATGCCAATGGTGGTCTAGCGATTACGCCAGCTGCCCTAACTATTACTGGTGCTACTACAAGTAATGTCTATACCGGTAGCACTCAGACTAATTCTCTGGCAACCTCGACCGGTTTATTGGGTA
>Ga0364873_10090_pt3 | contig 41631 bp, 39 predicted proteins | sample ExccelAu500001D3_2_FD_206928 | JGI IMG/M metagenome (GOLD analysis project Ga0364873, IMG submission 206928) | Enriched cells from Trout Bog Lake Hypolimnion, Wisconsin, USA - BchlTB.Aug07.5000.01.D3 | ecosystem: Environmental > Aquatic > Freshwater > Lake > Hypolimnion/Profundal zone | place... | reverse complement strand
TTTGGGTGAGTCCCCTGACCTTGATGGTGTCGTCAATGGTTGACACCAACATTGCCTTGCGCTCCATTCGGTAGAACGGAAGCGCGCGATCGTAGGCGCTTCGATCGCGATACACATTTCCAAGTTGAAGGAGTGGAAGCTGAAGGAGGTAGTCGTTGCCGTGCTCCTTCATCATCTCGATGGCTTGCATCGCATGCTCCGCTGCCTCGTCGTACCGGCCCATACCCGCCGCTGCCCGGCTTAGGCCGTAGTGGGCCATTGCCTCAGGGACCTTCATGCCAAAGCTTCGATGGAGGGGGAGGGTCTCCTCGAAAACCTTCTGAGCTTCGACGAATTCGCCAGTCGTGCAATCGCCGACATCGACAAGGACCCAAGCGATCCCATCTCTGGCCCGGGCTACCCAGTATTCGTCGCCGGACTCGCGCGCTATCGCGAGGTTCTCATGGTAAGTTCGGTTGGCGAGGTCGTACTGGTCGTGCCGAAAGTAGATATCGGCGACCATCTGTCGAGCTTCGATCGAAATGTCGACCGGGAAGCATTCGCCCGTCAACGGGGTGATGAGATTGAGCACGGGTCGGTACTCTCCACGCCAACTCAGCAGCGCGGCAAGGTCGAGCCGGATGCGGGCGTCGTCGAGCGAAGGAGTGACGTTAAGCGCCTCGCGAAGTTCAAGAATCTGCCGGTCAATCGCGGCCCGCCGCCCCTTCGCAGCATCATCCTCGTTCTCCTTACGCAAAAACATGCATTCTCATTCTATCCCTACCGATGCTGACGAAGGAAACGAGATCCACAATTTCGCAATCAGGTACCTCGTTACTCAATGAGACGGGCGCATGAAACGACCCAAAGTGGCAGCCTTCAAGACGAAGTGTTTTCGCCTTTTTCTTCGAACCTGCACCTGTAGATAAATGGTAGCGATGATTGAAAGTCGCCAGCGAGGAGTATAGTAAATGGCGAAAGCAGCAGCCCGAGAAATAGAAGAAGTTGTGACGATGGAGCGACTACCACGGTCTTGGGTATGTGAACGCCGACGAAATGGAGCGCAAGGCAATGTTGGTGTCAACCATTGACGACACCATCAAGGTCAGGGGACTCACCCAAATCCAAGCTGCCGAGATTGTAGGGATAGATCAGCCCACCCTGTCGAAATTACTTCGTGGCCGATTTAGGAGCATCTCCATCGACAAACTGGCCGAAATGCTCAACGCGCTAGGTCGCGACGCGACGATCGTGGTGAAAGCCATGCCTCTACGAGAGGACACTCGTGGCTGTGAGATGATTAGGTCGGCATCGTGGCCACAGCACGATTGCTTGAAGGAAAGATGGGGGGTTGTTCTTCTGTGGTAGAGGCGAGGAGTGTACGATAAAGCCCCTATGTGCCAGCCCGCCAAGGTGAATGAGTAGGCATGGGAAGTAGACCTCCTCGCTACCTTGGCAAATCAAAAGGCCGGAATCAGATCATCGTATACAATAAATAAGATGTCTGAGCGCGTGATAACTGCCGAACGTATTGTTCAAGACTTGTCGCCGGATGAGTTGTCCGAATTCGCGTCATGGTTCGCAGAATTCCATTCGCAGATATGGGATGCCGAGATGGAGCGAGATTCCCTAGCCGGCCGATTTGATGCGATGATCGAGAAAGCACACAAAGACTTTGAGGCTGGATTGGCTAAAGAGATCTAAGTCGTTGCCGCCAAAACACCACACCGTCCCCGATTTCTGGGAGTCTTACAACCGTCTGCCTGAGGAAATTCGAGCTGTCGCCGATCGGAGCTTTCAGTTGCTCAAGGACGATCCGAACCATCCCTCACTGCAGTTTAAGCTGATCGGCAAGGTCTACTCTGTGAGGGTCGGATTACATTATAGAGCCATCGCAACGCCTCGAGACGGCGGGTACTTGTGGTTTTGGATTGGACATCACTCTGAATACAACCTGCTCGTCCGAAAACTTCGTTAGGCCGAAGACCTCACTGAGCGCTCTACGCTCGCGCAAATCGCCTAAATTTCGTGGCGATGGCGCATCGAGGATGGGGGTTTGCCGATGAGGCGAAGAATAGAGCTCCAATGGCTACTGGGGCGCGGTAGTCATTTTCGCCGTGCTTATGGCAGTGGTCTCTCGCCCAGTGTGAATGTGATCTTGCCTGATTGCTGGGTGTCTATTTCCACTTGATCCGGCATACGATCCCATTGCCACATGAGTTGGCGGAGCCGGTTGTAGCCGATAGCTTGCATTCGGAGCGTGAAGCCGTGGATCGACAACCCCAGGTTGGGGGGAATTACCATCGCCGACCTCCATTCTTCGTGTTGCCGGAACGACACGTCGATCCTCTTCTCCTGATTGGTCCCATCTGGCGCTGACGGACTCGGGTCTAGGTCGATAAGGATTGCGTCCATATTGTCGACAGACGCCTGCCTGATGATCGCGGACATGAGTTTGGAGATTGGCGATTTGCTGAACAGCTCCGTCTGCAGATCTGCCAGGGATTGGAACTCTGGGGCAAGCTCAAATGCCCTTACCTGAAGTTGAAGGCACGCTTCATTCAATGCTTCTTCCTCGATGAAGAGGTCGAACTCGAGGGTCAAATTCTCAACTTTCACTTGGAATGAGAGCTCTTGCGAGGGGACTGCGAGCGTCTCTAGCCATGCCAACGCCCTTCGCTCGGTGTCTACACCCCATCGTGTCCGTCGGCCAAACGGTCGACGGATAAAGGCCCTCTGAAGGAATGCGAGATTCCTTACCAAACGCCGAGAAGGTTTACGCCAAGAATCCATGGAGACCTAGAGGGACACGCCGTTACCTCTGGAAGATACGCCTGATGCTCTGTCCAGCTAGTGCCGACTGCACAATCGCAGTTTAATGCCAATCCGAAAGATATCTCGCACTATTAGGATCGCTCAGCATAGGACCGCAAGAGACATTTCTGGAGTTCGCCGCCATCCTGTCCCTGCATCAATGCAGGGTCAGGCTGGCCGACTTACTTACGTTGCCCAGAGAAGCGGTGATACTTACCGCAGTTTGCGTTTGAACCGGCGTGGTACTCACCTTAAAGGTCGCAGATGTGCTTCCAGCGGCGATGTTGACTGACGACGGGGGAGTCGCGGCGTTTTGGTTACTTGACAACGTGATCATCAAACCCCCTGCCGGTGCCGCTGAACTGATTCGAACCGTTCCAGTGGAAGATTTTCCGCCAACAACAGTTGTTGGCGCGAGCGTCAACGACAACAATACTGGTGGATTAACCGTAAGGTTCGCCGATGTTGAATTGCCGCCCAAGCTTGCCGTAATCGAAGCGAGGATTTGGGTCGAAACAGCAAGCGTCTTCACCGTGAAGCTAGCGCTAGTTTTACCGGCTGCGACCATTACCGAAGCAGGAACAGTGGCGCAGCTCTGGTTACTGGACAGTTGCACGACGATTCCGCCCGTAGGAGCAGCAGCGCTTAGCACGACCTTTCCTGTAGACGGAGATCCCCCACCGACGCTCGTCGGATTCAATGTTATTGACAGAAGGCTTGGGGGATTGATCGTTAAGGCTGCCGTTTGTGAGACGCCACCGAGTGTTCCCGTAACAGTGGCGATCGTCTGGGATCCAACCGAAGTGGTTTTGACCGCAAACGTCGCCGTCGTTTTACCAGCAGGAATGAACACGCTGACTGGCACTGAAGCCGATTTCTGGCTGCTCGACAACTTGATCGTCATGCCTCCCTTATTCGCCGGGGCCGTTAGGGTCGCAGTCCCCGTCGAAGACATTCCTCCGCTCAGGGTCGAAGGGCTGAGTGCAATCGACTGAAGCGTCGTGCCACTAACCGTTAGGGTTGCGGTTTGAGTCATCGCGCCGAAGGCTGCTGTGACAGTTGCGATCTGTTGTTGATTAACTGGCGTGGTATGAACTGAGAAGACCGCTGCCGTCTGGCCCGCGAAGACGGTCACGCTGGTCGGGACGGAAACCGCTGAATTGCTACTGCTAAGTTCGACCACAAACCCCCCAACCGCTGCTTGACCACTCAGCAAAACGGTACCTGTCGCAGAATTCCCTCCAGTGACAATTGCTGGGCTGATCGTCAATGAAATGAGCGCTGGCGCGGTAACGGTAACAGTAGCCGACTGCGAATCCGCACCCAGCGTCGCGGTGACGGTTACAGTCGTCTGAACCGTGACCGGAATCGTACCTATCGTAAACGAAGCCAGACTTTGACCAGCGGCGACCGTTACGGAGGTCGGCGGCGATACTGCGCCGTTGCTGCTCGTTAGGTTAATCGTCATGCCGCCGACTGGCGCAATGCCACTTAGCTTGACCGTGCCGTTGATCGAGGCGCCCCCATTAGCAACGGATGGCGAGATCGTCAGCGATACAAGCGTCGGAGGATTGATGCTGAGGACTGCACTTTGAGACGTTCCGTTTGAGGAACAAACGATTGTGGCTGTCGCAGGTCCGCTGACTGCGGAAGTACTGATCGTAAATGTCCCCGAGGTCGCGCCGGACGCAATCGTGAGGTTCGTCGGAAGTACGGCATTAGCGTTGTTCGACGACAGAGCGACGACAACGCCGCCCGAGGGCGCAGGTCCCACAAGCGTCACTGTTCCAATTGAGGAGGACCCGCCGATCACTGACGGCGGGGTTAACGTCAAACTCGCCGGGACGTCGGGATTGATCGTCAGAACGGACGAAACCGAAGTCATTCCGATTGCCGCTGTGATCGTCGCGGAAGTGACTGCGGCCACACCGGATGTCGTGATTGAAAACTGGGCAGTTGTTGCCCCTTCTGCCACCGTTACGTTGGACGGCGTCTGCGCGCTCGCGTTATCCGAAGACAGGTTCACGACAACTCCTCCCGCCGGCGCTGGCCCCGTGAGTGTGACAGTACCAGTCGGCGAAGTTCCGCTCGGAACAGAGCTTGGGGAGATTGTTAGTTGTGTCGGCACGGCTGGAACAACCGTCAAGGTTGCCGTCGCGGAGATGCTTTCAAAACTGGCGGTGATAGTGGGGGCAGTGCTGGTAGGCACCGCTACTGTCACAACCGAAAATGTCGCCGTCGTCGCTCCAGCAGGAACGGTCACGCTTGTGGGCGGAACGGCGCTTGGATCACTCGAGGTCAAGGTGACAACCGTCCCTGCCGCCAATGCTGGGCTGCTCAGGGTGACCGTTCCTGTCGAAGACGTCCCCCCAGTTACGGAAGTGGGAGACAGGGTCAAGCTGGTCGGGGCAGGGGGAGTCACCGTCAGCGTGGCCGTTGCAGAGGCGCCACTGGCTGTCGCCGTGATCACGGCATTTGTGTCCGCTACAACTTGATTGGTGGTGATAATAAACGAGGCAGTCGTCGCTCCAGCGGGAACGGTGACCGATGCAGGCACGACTGCAGATGGATCGCTGCTCGTAAGACTTACAAGCGATCCGTTGGCCGGCGCGGCAGTCCTGATGGTCACGACTCCCGTAGATGTCAATCCGCACGGCAAGGTGGATGGAGCTACTGACAGTCCAGTTACGGCGATCGAACCGATCGCATACAAGTTGCCGTCGCCAGAACCAATATAGACGGCTCCGTCTGCGCCGATTGCTGGTGAGGAAAAGATCGACCGTCCGGTCGCAAAGGTCCAAAGCACGGTCCCCGATGAACTGGTGGCATAGACGCTTCCATCTTCGGACCCAAAGTAAACGGTGCCATCCGAGCCAATCGCCGGTGAGGAATAGACTCCACCGCCAGTCGAGACAAACCACTTCGTGGATCCATTTGGGTTCAATGCGTAGAGGTTGCCATCCTCCGATCCAACGTATATCGTTCCGTCGGTCCCAATCGCAGGCGACGATGGAATGCTGCTTCCAGTTGCGACGATCCACTGGATGCTCCCATTTTCGTTCAAGGCGTAAAGCCTGCTATCTCCACAGCCGACGTAGAGGATCCCATTGGGATCGATCGCGGGAGCCGACTCAATGCTGCTTCCGAGGTGCGTCCTCCATTTCGTGGTCCCAAACCAATTGATAGCATAAAGATAAGTGTCCGCACTCCCCACATAGATAGTTCCGTACGGGTCAATGGTGGGAGCTGCTGATATCGCCCCCCCGGTTAGAATGGTCCAAGCAATCACGCCGTTCGGCGAAATCGAACATACGTAGCCCTGTTGGGTGCAGCAGATAATGTTTCCGCCGTAAATGGTCGGCAAGATCGTAGCAGAAGACGTGATCACCGAACCGAGCCTGAGCTCGAACTTCAGCGATCCATCGGCGTTAATGGCGTAGAAATTGGAGTCCGCCGAACCGACATAGATCGTTCCGTCGATACCGATCGCCGGCGACGCCTCGATTCCACTATTGGCCTTGAATGTCCACTTGAGAGTGCCGTCCGAATTGATCGCATAGAGGTGGGTGTCTCCGGATCCCACGTAGACAGTGCCGTCTGGAGCGATGGCCGGTGAAGATTGCCCTGGGCCACCGACATTGAAGCTCCATCGAAGCAGTCCATCAAGGCCGCCCCCTACCCCGACACCCGTACCTAGGTTGTTTTGGTGAAACCTAGGCCACGGTCCGGTCGATAACTGGCTAAAGGCCGAGACATAAATGGCAAAACACGCAAAAATAAACAATAAACGAAATCGGTTCATAGACCCACACTAAAAGCCCCTTGGTTCAAGGGCGGCTGTCCACAGGTGCAAAATCCTAAATGTCCAGACCGGTTCTAATTCTAACTGCATTCTTCGGTTTTCACAAGGTCCCATGTCCCTAAATGTCTGGGCCTTTCTTGTTTTGAATTCTGCTTTCTTTTGAACTTGATGAGTGCAACAAGTGGCTTAACTAACGGGCTTACCCTCCTCGTGCAGCCGCGATAGTAGTCACTACATCAAGTCCGCATATCAGGGCGACCATGCTCCAAAAATCGAACAATAAGATTCATACCCCCAGGCCACCGGACCACTGGAATTATCTACACCAAACTATTTCGCTTATATGAGGACGATTTGCAGAACTGCTTGGTCAATCACTTCGATGGGGTTCTGCCGGGATAGGTGTGTGCTATTCAGTCTTCCCGTGCTTGTCCGATATTCCCCTAGGCCCGACATGGCTCATGTCCCAGGTTCGAACCGTCCCGTCACTACCGGCGACAGTCCAGACCCTCTTTTTGGGTTGGCGGATTCTAGGGCGCTCGAACCAGTTCAAAGTGCGTTCGAGCGGGCTCGTTGATTTCTCGGCGTATTGGTCCAAGGTTATGCGGATAACTCCGCCGACGGCGCCAAATACGTTGGCGGCGATGCTGGATGCGCCATCTGGGGCCAGACGCAGGCTCAAACTGCCTGTTGCATCGAGGACGTTATTTCGGATCTTGTAGTCGCTGCAGCGTGCAAAATCCATCCTCATGTCGCCCGAATTCAGGAACAGATTCCCTAGAAGAGCATTCTGGCGAGCCATGTGATTCTGAGATGGGCGAGTGATTCCGACCGACACGTTCCCCTCGACGACGCAGTCGTGTGCCTGTTCATCCAAATAGTAGGCCGAAGCGCCGTATCCTCCGGTATCGACGATGTCCTCCACCAGGTTGTTTCGGACGGTGACGTGTCCGGCGGTTCCGAAATAGATCCCCCCGCCATCGTGCAATGCCAACATCGCCCGCGCGATGTAGTTGTCGGAAATCAGGTGACCTTCTCCAGCGCCAACGATGGCGGAGTAGCTTGTATCCACCACTTCGTTATGAGTGGTGATCGCATCGCGTCCACCCACCCACATTCCAATTGCGCTCGGATACTGAACACCCACGCGACTCACGGTGCAATCCTGGACCACGGATCGATCCCCCTCCGACCGGATACCGCCCGCGCCAGAATCGGCTGTACGGCAGTTCGTCACAACCGAATCCGCACAATTCCAAAGCTTGATTCCGGTTCCGGCTACCGCTTGGATGCCGATGTTCTCCAATCTCAGGTGCGAGCACGTCGAGCCCGTAATCGCGCCATCGTACTCGCTGGCTCCGAAGCCGCCTGCCTTCAGTGGCACGTTGGCCACCATTAGGTTCAAGTTCCTCAACGTAACCCCTTGGGCATCCGCGAGGCTGATGAGGACGTTCATCGTCGGCAGAAATGCCTTGAGATTCGAAGCGGTCTCTCCTGGCAGGGGCAAGCAATAGACTCGCTTCGCTTTACGGTCGAGAAACCACTGTCCCGGCTTGGTCAGGCCCTGCTTCGTGTTCCATACGACGTACTTCTGCACACCAAATGCACCTGGTGGGTGTCCGCATGGGCTCGAGAACCGGACATTGCCGCCGACGAGGTCGACGGATGCGACGCCGACGCACGACTCGTCCCACATGTGAAACACGGTGATTTCCGCATTCGCGGGGTCTAGCCAGGGGCCGATGTCCGCTGGTTTAGCTTGCATTGAAGTCAGTTCCGAATCGGTAGGTTTCCGTTTCCATCCGCCTCCCGTGGTGCTCATCCAGGGAACGTCGAACACCGAGTCATGCTTGAACTCGCCAACCGCAGGCATCCGAGATCGCGGTCGAAGTCGATTACCGACCATCAGCATTCGGGCGCCGTTTGCCGCGACAGCCTCAGGAACGGGAGCAGATAGCAAATTGCCCTCTTGAACCCATCCTTGAACTTCGACGCCGCCATAAATCGTCGACTTGGCTTCGGTAGCCCCTTCAACGGTCAAGCCTGGGTGATCCTTTCCAATCAGAATCGTGCCGGGCAGCAAGTAATCGCCGGCACGGACCTCAATCGTTGCTTGCGAGACGCCTTTAAGAGCCGACAACGCAGCTCCGATTGTCCGCATGGGTGACGACTCGCCTCCTGACGCTGCATCGTTACCGCTTGGAGAGATATAGATCACTCGTCCGATCGATAAAGCAGCAATCAGCAGGCTGACCATATTCCAAGTGTAGTCCGGTACGCCCTATAAGTCGCGCGAATCGTTGCCTTGCGAGTCTCGAAGTCGAGCATACGATCCGGACGTAGAATATCCAATAGCCATGGATTCCTTGGAGATCCTGGAGGATCATCGACCGGAGCTGGAAGCGATTTGCCAGGAATTCCGGGTCAAGCGTTTATGCACGTACGGCGAAACGGCCAAAGGAGGGTGGGATTTGTGGACCGCAGACTTTCAGTTTGTAGTTGAATTCGACAACGCGTCTCCCACGATTGACACCCAAGACCCCTACTTTGAATTTAGAAATCGGCTCGCGGATATCCTCAAGAGCACAGTTGACCTATACGACAGAAGGGAGATCAAGAGCCGTTTCCTACTGAGAATGGTTGACCGGTCCTCTCGGGGTTGGTACCAGTTCTAGGGGGGCCGTCCTTGATTGCCGAATCCAGATCAACCGCAAACTCGAACCAATTGGAGCTCCAATGGTCATCTATAATAGTCATGTATGAAGAGCGTCAGTGTAACTGAATTCAAGAGTCACTGCTTGCAGCTTCTTGAACAGGCACGATTGACAGGCGAGCCCATCGAAGTACTTAAGCGGGGTCGGCCACTGGCAACGATATTGCCAGCTCCGTCGGAAATCAAATATCTGCCGGGACAATTCAAGAACTCCGTGAAAATTGTCGGTGACATCTTAGTGGATGGATCCGCTATAGGAATTGAGTGGGACGCCCTGAAATGATCGCACTCGATACCCATTTCTGGGTGTGGTTCCATACCGGAGACGAAAGGTTGTCCAAAACGGTTTTACAGGCAATCGGGCGGGACACGATCCTCTCGGCCGCATCCATTTGGGAAGTAATGCTGTTGATGGAAAAAGGCCGCATTCAGTCCGAGATGACGCCTGAGGAAACGGTTCGCCAGTGGCTTGGGGCAGCCCCAATGACAGTTGTCCCTATCGACAAAGAAATTGCCGTTTTGTCAAGAACGCTTGCGTTTAGCCACGACGATCTGGCTGATCGATTTATAGCTGCCACCGCGCACCGTGCCAAAGCCCCATTGGCCACAATTGACGCACGATTATCCTCCCTTCGGTGGCTCAAAACCATGCACTGAGGGCCAGAAGGGCGTCTGGAAAGGTCCTTCAACTAGATATACAGCGTCGATTCGAAGATCCGAATTTCGGGCTGGGAGGCGAGGCATGGGCCAAGTGCCGCAAAGAACTCGTTGAAGGCGGGCTGTTGAAAGTGGACGTCGAGCGCAGACTTGGTCGACCACTCCTCGACAAAGACGATCTTGGCGGGGTCGTCCGGACTCTGAAAGAAATCGTAACGCTCACATCCCGGTTCTTGAACCGAGTGCCCTCTCACGACTCGACAGGCCTCCAAAGCAGTATCGACCTTGTCGGGAAGAATCGTTGCGTATGCGGTGAGGAGAACCATAGGCGAGAACTATAACACATCAGCCTCCTATTCGTAGTGCGATGCTCTAGGTTGGAATCATCCTCATGTTCGGCGCCATTAGTTGGCCAACGCCTATTGGCCGCCCGGGCCACGGAACTATGGGCAGGAAAACCCCGCGCTAGACGGCAAGGCTGCAACTGCCGAAGTCGGGATCGATCTGGATGGTGCTGTGCTCGATCGAGAATTCGTGAACCAGTTCGTGGGCAAGATCTGCCGCGAAATGTTCTTGACATCCGGTTGGCATCACAAGGTGCGCTGTCAACGCGGTTTCGGTGGTGCTCATCGCCCAGATGTGCAAGTCGCACACCCCTTGAACCCCTGGACGCGACTCTAAGAATCTTCGCACCGCTGCCGGGTCGACACCCTGAGGAACCGCGTCGATCGCCAAATCGAACGACTTGCGCAACAGCTTCCAACTGCCCATGGTTATCAGGGCAACGATCACGAGGCTTGAAAGCGGGTCGATCCACCAGTATCCAGTTTGCCGAAGCGCATAGCCGGCGATAACGACTCCGAAAGCGACAATCGCATCGGTTAGCATGTGCAGATACGCCCCTTCGATGTTGAGGTCGTCTTTTCTGCCCTTAACAAACATCAGCGCGGTGCCGCCGTTTACGAGGATTCCCACCCCAGCAACTGCCATAACGATGTTGCCCGGAACATGAACTGGCTCCGAAAGCCGTTGAATCGCCTCCCATGCGATGGCGCCGACTGCAACGAGCAAAAGGGCCGAATTGCCAAGGGCGGCCATGATCGAGGATCGTCGATAGCCGTATGTTCGCCTTGCCGTCGCGGGACGTGTCGCCAGAAACGCTGCTCCCCACCCCATCAACAAGCCAAGCACGTCTCCGACGTTATGGCCTGCATCGGCTAAAAGCGAGAGCGATTTGCTCATCACGCCGTAGGCGATCTCGATAATCACAAAGGCGGCATTGAGCGTCACACCAACCGCGAATGCGGTGCTGTAGCTGGCTGGCTTATGGTGATCGCAGTTGGAGTGATCGTGCATCGTGTCGATTTCAGAATCCGCTTGACAGAAGCCCAGCAATGCAGAGATAGAGGCCTAAAACGCCGATTACCATACTCATTATCCACACTGGCTTGAGTTTTGTGAGGGCTGATATGGCCCCAAGGGCGATCGCAACCTGGATGAAGGCGACTGACTCGGCGAACTGATGATGCCCGTGCATCTGGTGCTTTGCCTCCTCTTCGAACTTCTTCGCCGTCTCGGCAAGTCCCTTCGATTTCTCCTCCTCCTTGCTTACTTGAGCCTCATACTCCTTTGCTCGGTCCGCGGCAGACTTCGGCGACCATCTACCCTTCCTTTTCGATACGCTAGTCGACGGGTACGCCAATGCGCCATCGATGATCGCGTTCGTTTGGAGCGTATACAGGTGCGTTTTCTGTCGCGCCGCTTGATATTCGTTCCATTTATCCGACGACTTGAGCTGTGCGATCATCGCCTCATTTACGAGCGATCCAGATCTCAACGCGCCGACTGCAGCGAAAACGGCAAGGATCGCCGTCGTTAAGCCGATGTACTTGGTCCAAGCGGATTTCTTCTCGGTTTCCTCACGCTCGGTGCGCTCCTTATGAAGCTCGTCGATAGCTTCTTGAAGCTCTGTTGTTTCAACCTCAATCTCCTCAGGCATGGGAGCTATTGTAGGCGCAACTGAGTGAAAAACTACTCAGAATCGGACCGTTTGACTTTATTGCCGGCATGTTCCGTGGTGGGCACGGTCTTCGCACGCTCAATTCGAAGGTGGGCTTCCTCGGCGATCTCGTGCGGAGTCACATCGGACTTACCGACGCTCTTAAGGATCGCTTTGACCCTGGCGATCGAATTTTGGATGGCAGTCCGACGCATCGGTCGAGTCGGGTCTTCTTGTATGTCCATCCCAGGCTTCATTATTCGACAGATCGTGGCGTCTGTACCACGTTGAAATCCAGTCACTCTTTTGGGTTAGGTCTCTTTAAGGTTCTGATGGAACACCAACCGTTTTAGAGTTTGGCGGATTTTCGAGCGTAGTTAGCGGATATAAATACTTAATGCTTATAAAGCTTTTCCAAGCTTCATATGCCGCACACTAAATTAAGATGAAAAGAGCCCTACTGATCGGAGTACCGTTCGTTCTTCTGCTTGTTCTCGTCGGCTGGCGATATATGCAGAAGTCTGAGACCACGAAGCAACTCGCAACTCGTTCGAGTGGGCTCAAGAATGGCCCCGCAAATGTGATCCTCGGTCAAGCGGGAGAGCATGCCGTCACGAAGTCGTACGAAGCGGTCGGAACCGTCGAATCGCCGTTCGCCGTCGAATTGTCACCAAAGTTGACTGGAAAGATCGTTTATCTTCCCGATGACCTTCGCGAAGGCTCCGAAGTCAAGACAGGACAGCTTCTCGTCAAGATTGATCCGGCCGAAACCGAAGGGCAAGTCCTTCAGGCAAAATCGGCACTCGCTCAAGCTCAATCGACTCTCGTCAGCGCTCAGTACATCCAGCACCCGACCGACATCAACGTCGAGTCGCAAATTGAGCAGGGCCGGGCCACCGTTCGCAGCAACGAAGCCGACTACGATCAGGTCAAAGAGAATTACGACGCGCAGGTCCATCAGGCCCATTCGATGGTTCTCGACAGCCAAGCAAAAGTCGCAGCGGCAAAGTCGGCTACGTACAACGCCGAGGCAAGCTATGGAAGCGCGAGCGCAAGCCTGGAAGACGCGCAAGCGAAGCTCAATCGTGTGAATTCGCTTTACAAGCAGGGCTATGTTGCCGCTCAAGACGTCGACGATGCGATTGCGGCCCAGAAGGTCGCGACGGCTAACGTCAAGGTAGCTGACGGCTTGGTCAAGTCGGCGAAGTCCGCAGAAGTTTCCGCAGAACAACAGCTCAAATCGGCGGAGGATAACGAATCGATCGTCAAGAAGACGGGCACGACGAATATCCGCGCAGCGCTCGAGAAAGTCAAACTGGCGAAAGCAGCCCTCAAATACTCTGAATCGACGGTGTCTCAGAAGCCTGCATACCGCGCCCAGTTGGCTGCAGATCAAGCCGCCGTCGACGCTGCCAAAGGCAACCTGAATCAGGCGGAAGCCCGACTTGCCGACTGCAACCTCGTCTCGACCATCGATGGTTCGATCAGCAAGAGGAACGCGGACGTCGGCAGCGTAATCAATGCGGGCACATCGATTCTTGAGATCCAGTATCTCAAATGGCTCTATATCACCTCGGCGGTGCCAGTCGAATACACCGGCATCATCACCAAGGGCACGCCGGTGACGATGACGTTCGATGCTTTGCCCGGTCAGAAATTTTCCGGCATCGTATCCGACCTCAGCAATGTCGCCGACCCTCAAAGCCGTCAATTCTCGGCAAAGGTCAGGCTGGAAAACGCCGATGGCAAATTCCGCCCAGGGATGTACGCATCTGTGCATTTCCAAATCAGCCGCAAGTCCTATCCTGTCGTCGTCCCGCGTGAGGCGGTCAAGACATCGAACGACGGCAATTCGACCGTTACCCTCGTCGATTCCGAGAACGTTGCCCATATCGTGATAGTCACGACCGGGGAGCAGGACACAAGCAACATCGTGATCACAGACGGCCTCAAGAACGGGGACCGCGTCGTCGTCCTGAGCTACACCGCCGTCAGGGACAAGCAAAAAGTCATCGAGGGCAATAAGAAGGGCGCCAAAGGCAAACATGGCGGCGCCGGCGTAGCTCCTACCGGCAATGTGAAAGAGGTCAACGACGAACGAGACGGTATTCCGCGGAATTCGTCGACCTCAACCGGCCCAACCGCCATCGAGAGTGGCACGACGTCTGGAACCAAAAATTAACCCATGAGCAGTCTTGCCAAATTCTCGGTAGAACGGCCGTTAGCCGTTTCGATGCGAATCGCCGCATTGGTCGTGCTCGGAGCAATCTGTCTGACCAAGCTGCCCATCGACCTGTTGCCCAAGATCACGATTCCGACGGTCGGCGTCAACACTTCCTACACGAACGTCGCCCCTGCCGACATGGAGAGTATCGTTACTCGCCCAATCGAAGAGGCGGTGTCTTCGGCGCCAAATATCTACTCTGTCTCGTCCAGCAGTACGCTCGGCAACTCAAACGTTCGCGTCCAGTTCCAGTGGGGCGTCGACATCGGTCAGGCCGCGGTCGACGTCCTTCAGTTGGTTGAAAAGGCAAGGGCGACGTTCCCTCTTGACCCCAACCTTCAGACGCCGATCGTTTCGAAGTACGACCCTTCGCAGTTGCCGATCATGATCTATGGCGTTACGGGCATCGATAGCCCGACGAAGCTCCGCGATCTTCTCGACAATCAAGTCACTCCCATGTTTGAATCGGCAAATGGCGTCGCATCCTGCGTCGCCACCGGTGGTCTCCAAAGGGCGATTGTCGTCGATGTGGATCCGGCGAAGCTACAGGCGTACGGGATATCCCTGTCGCAAGTCGAGCAGCGAATCGTCGCCGAGAACATCGACCTCCCTGCCGGCATCGCCAAGCAGGGCGAGACGGAGTACACGGTTCGAGCCCTTGGCTACTTCACCTCGCCGCTGCAGGGCGCGAATATCCCGATTGGCTTCTACAACGGCCAGATGATCCGGTTATCTCAGGTTGCCAAGGTCAGCGATAGCCACTTGGAGCAGCGCATCTATACTCGCCTTAACGGGAAGCCTGCTGCCGGCATGCTGATCATCGAGCAGAGCGGCGCCAATACGATCGCCACTGCCAAAGCAGTAGAAGAGAAGCTGACATTGGTCAAGAAGCTCTTCCCGCAACTCCATTTCGACCTTGCCTACGAGCAGGCGGGCTTCATTGCAGCTTCGATCGACGACCTAAAGAACACTGCGTTGATCGGCGGCGGACTGGCAGTCCTCATCTTGATGATGTTCTTGCGGAACTTTAGGGCGACGATGGTCGTGGCTCTTTCGATCCCGATCTCGATCATCTCGACCTTCTCTCTCCTGTATTTCGGCGGATTCACTCTCAACACCATTTCCCTCAGCGGACTCGCGCTTTCGACGGGATTGATCGTCGACGACGCCGTCGTCGTGCTTGAAAATATCTTCCGGCACATCGAACGCGATAAACGTCGAGCCGCGGAGGCGGCGGTGACTGGTACTCAGGAGATCACCTCGGCCGTCGTCGCCTCGACCATCACCGTTATGGTCGTGTTCTTCCCACTGCTACTCGTCAAAGGACAGTCGGGGCAGATGTTCAGCCAGTTCGCCCTGGTGGTCATCTTCTCGATCGCCGTTTCTCTGTTGGACGCAACAACCGTCGTCCCGATGCTCGCCTCTCGCCTCATTCGCGAAGAGGAAGTCCTTGAAGAAGCCCATCCCGAATTGCGCGATCTACACGGAAAGAAGCCAGGATTGCTTACGCGAATCTTCGACTGGTGCGGCAACAAGTTCAACGGTCTCGACGAGTCGTATCATCGAGGCTTGAAGTGGGGGTTGAAGCATCGACTACTCGTTCTTACGGGGGCCGTCGTTATCACCGGTGCGAGCCTGCTCCTAGTTCCACTTGTCGGCACTGAAATGCTTCCGCAAACGGACAGCGGCAACTTCACCGTTAACCTCAAGTATCCGGTCGGCACCGCACTCGACGTCACGAACGTCGGAATGAAGCGGATTGAGCAGTACTTGCTGAAGCAACCAGACGTATCCGTCGTCTTTGCCGCCGCTGGAACCACGCTTAGCCTCCGCGGTACTTCAACCGCACAGATTGGCTACCAGGCTTCTTGTACGGTTCAGCTCAAGGAGAAGCGAAAGCACAGCACCCAGGACCTGATCATTCAATATCAGAAGGCCCTCGCTCCGCTTATGCCGGGCGCCCGACTCGTCGTGACACCTTACGACCTTGTCACTCAGGTTTTGACCGGCGGCGCGACGAACGAAGAGGTCGACATCTTCGGATCCGACCAGAATGAAGTTCAGGCCCAAGCCAAAAAGGCGATACAGGAGATGCGAGGCGTTCCCGGCCTGGAGTCTGTCGACCAAACCGCCCAAGAAGCAACCCCTGAACTGCGATGGAAAGTCGATCGCGACAAAGCGATGGCGCTCGGAGTTACCTTCAGCGACATCGCCAATGCACTCAATACCGCAACGAGCGGAACGATCACCACCTATTACCAAGAGAAAGGGTTCCAGTATCCGATCTACGTCGAGATGCCAGTCAACCAGCGAAAATCGGCCGACCAGCTCATGCGGATGCCGATTACGCCGAGTTCATCTCCACAGATCTCCGACGGAGGTGCAAGTTCTTCGTCCGGTGGATCTAGCAAAGTCTCGGTTGTTCCGAGCGTCTCCGGCATGGCTTCCGGCTCATCTCGGAGTGGAGGGGGAGGAGGCGCCGCTACGAAGCAGGTGTTCTTGGGCCAAGTAGCTTCTCCCGACTACCAACTTGGTCCGAACGAAATCGACCGGCTGGATCGCCAGCGGTACATCGCCATCACCGGCCGCGTTCAGGGCCGTTCGGAAAGCGCGGTGCAAGAAGACATCACCAAGGCCATGAACACACTCCAGGCGTCGTTCCCTGAAGGATCAGGTATGTACTGGAACTACGGCGTCAATCAGCGACGCAAGGCAGATGAGTTCTCCGGTCTTGGCCTTTCGGTCTTGCTCGCGATCGCTCTCATTTACATGCTGCTCGCCTCACAATTCGAGTCGTTCGTCTTCCCATTGGTCGTGCTATGCTCGGTGCCGCTCTGTGCCTCAGGCGTCGTTCTCGGCCTTTTCTTATCCAATCGAGCCTTTGGCTTAACAGCCTTTATAGGTCTGTTAATGCTCATAGGTATTGTTGTTAAGAATGGGATTCTGCTCGTCGATTACACGAACCAGCTACGGAGTCGTGGTTTGAATCGCGACGAAGCCATCCTGACTGCCGCACCAACCCGATTGCGCCCGATCCTGATGACTTCGAGCGCAGCCGTTCTCGGAATGCTGCCCCTTGCACTCGGCATCGGTAAAGGCTCCGAAACTCAGGCGCCGTTGGCCACTGCAGTTGTCGGTGGTTTGACGACCTCGACGATGCTGACATTGTTTATCGTTCCGATCGTCTACACCCTCTTCGATGACTTGGGCCGTCGATTCCGAAAGGATCCCCGCGACCTAGCTCCCGCCGAGGGAGTTGGGCCAAGTATCGAAGCTTTCGAGAAGAAGCCTGACCCGCATCAACCGTTACCGGCTCCGGAGAAAAAACCTCTTGGATGACAGCACTCGAGATCGCGCAATTCGCATTGAAGGACTACTCCCTAGGGTACTGAGAACGCTATTCAAACCGGATCCAAACGATCCGTTGGTCGACATTCCGGTTGGACAAATGCGAATGCTGAGGCTCCTGACGTTAAAGGCATGGACTCCTTCGAACTTAGGGGAAGAGTTGGGCCTGTCAGTCAGTGCGGTAACGCAGATGGCTAACCGGCTCGATTCGATCGGCTTTGTAAGCCGAGTCGAAGATCCTTTGGACCGTCGCGTTAAGCATCTAACCCTAACACCGCTTGGACGCGCGAATATGATTCGGCGACGAGATCGTCGCGTCTATCGCCTCGAGTCGGTGATGTCGAACATGCCCGTGGATCGTCAAGTCGAGTTCATCGCTCTCCTTGAGGAGTTGATTGAAGCGAGTGCGGAAGCATCGGAATTCGTCGATAACAGCATTTTTATGGAAGCGGAAGTGGAACAAAAGCTCCCCTTACCCCCCGCCTATGTAATGGAAGAAAAATGAACAAACATTGGTTGTCTGTAATCTTAATAGGAGGTCTGGGAGCGATAGCGATGGCTCAGCAAACGGTGCCCGTGCAGCCGAAAACCGTAGACGTGCCCAAGCTCAAGCCTTTGATCCTGCCCGGACTCCCGAAAAACGGTGAGATCGTTGCGAACGCTCCGCTTACGGCCGCCGAGGCGGTCAAGATTGCCTTGGCTCATCAGCCACAGGTAGCGATCTCAAAGGCCAATGCCGACGCCCTCCACGGTCAAGCTCTTCAAACTCAGTCTCTGCTTAACCCAACCGTATCGGCCAACGCAGGCATTACGAAGTCTCGAGTCGATTCACAAGGCTCGCAAGGTCTTGTTGGCGGCGCAAGTAACTCGATCGACGGGACACTCACCCTCAATCAACTGATCTTCGACTTCAACAAGACCCGAGATCAAGTTCGGCAGTCCCAGGCGGTTGAAAATGCGGGATATCGAACCTTCGATCAAACCCTTCAGGACGTTGCGCTTTTGGCGAAGCAGGACTTCTACGGCTACGTTCAAGCCCAACAGCAAACCAAGGTTCAAGAGGCCAACGTAACGAATCGCCAAGCTCAGGTTGACCTTACGCAGGCAACCGTCAATGCTGGAACCGGTGAGCCGGTCGACCTCGTCAGTGCGAAGACGCTTCTCGCCCAGTCCGTTTTGGCGTGGCTGCAATCGCAGCAGTCCGAGAAAGCGGCAGGCGTTAAACTCGCAAACGACCTCGGCATCGACCCCAGAACTCCGATTGTCGTCGATATCTCCAAAGAGGATGAGCGCACACTTCCTACCGAGCTGAACTCGCTCGTTGACGAAGCGATCAAACACCGCCCTAGCATTCTGGCCTCTATCGAGACATTGAAGGCGGCTGGGTATGGGGTGTCGGTCGCTCGAAAGACCGATACCCCTTCGATCAGCTTCCAAGCTGGAGTTGAAACCCTTGGTGCGACCAATCCATTCGATCGCCAAACGTCCTTCGTTGCATTAACTATGAACTGGACGCTCCTAGATGGCGGTCTCCAATTAGGGAAAGTTCGCCAAGCTCAAGCAGAGAAAACGGCAGCCGCCCAGCAGCTTCGTCAGGCGACCCAAACCGTCATCTCCGACGTAAGCAATGCGGTGGTGGCAGTCCAGGCCGCTCGACAGCAGATTCCAGTAGCAAGTTCAGAAGTTGCCGACGCCCAAGAAGGGATCCGACTTGCCCAGGGACGCTATAAGGCGGGTGTCACGACATTCCAAGAAGTCATCACGGCTCAAGCTGCTCTGGTGACTGCACAGACGGATCAGGTTAACGCCATCGCGGCCCTTGCGATCGCTCTGTCGACGCTGGATCACGCCGTCGGCAAATGGCCGGTTAACTAGGGGTTTCGAATCGTCGAAACGCTCTGCCTCTCGACGACGTGAGTTGAGAAGCGGACCGTTTCGGCGAATCTTCCCCCGTCTCCTATGTGGTCGATTAGGAGTTCGACCGACCTCTTGCCGATTAGCTGCAATGGTTGGCGGAACGTCGTTAGGGGCGGGATACATTTGCTTGCTTCCGGGCCGTCGTCGATTGACACGATCGAGACGTCTTTGGGAACCGCAATTCCGCGTGCCGCCAATGCGGCAACGACTTGAGAAGCGAGGACGTCGTTCCAGCCCACAAACGCCGTAGGGCGCTCCGCTACTGGCATTTCCATGAAGGCGTCGACCAGTCCGTCCGGCCATTGATCGCGGAGATTCCAACGGCTAAACACCCAATCGGGCCGAGCCTCAAGTCCAGCAGCGGATAGCGCTTGCCGATACCCTTCTTCTCGTTCTCTCGAACTGATGCTGAGGTTTCCCGCCGCGATATATCCGATCCGTCGATGGCCGCGTTCGATCAGGTAGTTCGTCGCCGCTGAGGCAGTCGCACTGTTATCGATGTCGACGCTCGAAATTCCCTTGAGCCAACTGGTCGCACCGATCATCACCATTGGCACGCCCCTCTCGTGAAGGAGGTTCACAGTCTCACTTTCGAATGCAGGCGCCATCAGCAAAAGCCCGTCGCACCTTCCGTCGTAGTTACGGCGAATTGCCTGGCCGATGTTGGCATGCCACATTCGCTGAATAAAGATCGTCGTGCTCCAACCTTGTAGGCCGGCAGCTTCGAGGATTCCGTCGAGGACGTAAGCGAAGTAGGAGTTCGTAAAGATCGGCGAGTAGCTCAAGTCCTCTGCCATAAACCCGAGGTTTCGCGTGTTTATCGCCTTCTGGCCCTCCTCCATCGGAGGCGGTCGATAACCCATTTTCCGCATCGTGGAAAGGACGCGTGCCCGCGTCTCCTCACCGACACGCTCAAAACGTCCGTTTAGGACATGCGACACGGTTGCCGTGGAGACACCGCACGCCTTTGCCACTTCTCTTATCGTCGCCATAATTCGTCAGAACTTCGCCGTTCGGTTGGGCTTCATAATAGCCGGAAGAAGGTGAATCCATCAGAGGTTTACCCCCAGGAAGCAGTTTGAACACCCAGTACTTAACCATCCCCATTCGCAGCGACAAGCTTTCGCTATCCGTCCAGGTCAAATCGCACCTGAGTCATCGTCAGACTGAGTTCCAAACGATCGATATTTACGATACCGACGCATTCGGCAAGGTTCTCACTTTGGACGGCCACATCCAACTCACCGAGCTGGACGAGCGGGCATATCACGAATTCCTCGTCCAAGTCCCACTCCTTTCCATGGATGAACCGAAGACGGCCCTCGTCGTCGGCGGTGGGGATGGCGGCGTCCTTCGCGAGATATGCAAACACTCGAGTATTAAGTCGATCGACATGGCAGAGATCGATGCCGGCGTCGTCGAGGAATCCAAAACCCATCTTCCATTTGTGAGCAATGGCGCTTTTGAGGACCCTCGCGTCAATCTCCAGATCACGGATGCGTTCGCATTTGTAAAAGCCACTACGCGGAAATACGATTTGATCGTCGTCGACAGCACCGACGTATACGAAGAAGAGGATGGCGGTCTCAGTGAGCAGCTCTTTACCGCAGAGTTCTACCGCGACTGCTTAGCTGCCCTCAGTCCAAATGGAATTGTCGTCACTCAAGCCGACAACCTCGTGTTCTGCCCATACTCGCTTGAGCATATCCTTAACCTGTTCGGATCCGTCTTTGCCGCCACAGGGAGCTATTTCGCCGTTATCCCCTCGTTCGGAGGTTTTTCGGGTTATTGCTGGGGCAGCGCTGGAGCGCGGATCTCGCCCTCTTTTCCGAACAAAAACGCTGAGAAAATCGACCTTCGCCTGTTGACTGAAGAAGCATATCGCTATGGGCTCAGCCCCCTCAAATTGGGTTCAGAATAGGTCTTTGTACCCACGCGTAAAATTGCGTGGAACTTAGCCAGAATTTCTTTAAGGCACCTAAGAGAATTCTAACCGCCGAAGGGCCCATTACACTAAACACTAGCAGTGTATCTTCGTCGAAACTAGTAAACATGAAACTTTTTAATAGAGCCTTAAACCTTGCCCTAGCGTGTGGATGTTTGTTAACGATCTGCCAGTCCGCAAACGCCTACATCGATGCCGGCTCAGGTAGTTACCTTCTTCAGATTCTCTTTGCCGGACTGCTCGGCGGCGTGTATTTCGCAAAGTCTGCATTCGGCAACCTCAAGGCTGCAGTTGTTAGACGAGTGAATCTCCACAAGGGCGACGACTCCGCTGCACATGTCGGCTGATTCGCAACTAGGCGCGTCATTCCGAGATCCTAGCGGGTTCATTTATCGTAAAGACGGGGTACTGCTTCGGCAAGTAAATACATGTTATAGCGAGTCGCTAGCCCTCCTAATGAAATCGGGACTATACGAAGTTCTGACGCAAGGAGGGTTGCTGATCCCACACACGCAGGTGGGCATCGAGCTGGCCAAAACGAGCGAAGCGGTCGCGGTTCTAAAACCAGACTTGGTACGCACCGTTTCCTATCCCTATGAATGGTGCTTCAGCCAACTGAAAGATGCGGCGTTGACGACGTTGCAGATACAGCGTCGAGCCATTGAGCATGGAATGTGCCTCAAAGATGCTAGTGCGTACAATATCCAATTCCACAATGCACGGCCCCTGCTGATCGATACACTTTCGTTCGAACCGTACGAAGAGGGCCGACCCTGGAAACCATACCGTCAGTTCTGCCAGCACTTCTTGGCGCCGCTAGTTTTGATGAGTCATGTCGATATTCGGCTCGCCCGCTTATCGGCAAGCTACATCGACGGAATACCGCTCGACCTCGCGAGCAAAATCAGCAAGCCGTCGACGCGCTTTAGTCCAAGCATCGGGATGCATCTGCATCTGCATGCACGGCTACAGGCGGGCAAGGCGTCCGACACGACACGCCAAGACACAAAACGGACGTTCGGCAAGAATGCGTTGATGGGCCTGCTTGACAGCCTTCAAACTCTTGTTGAAAACCTGAAATGGAAACCCGAGGGTACCGAGTGGGGTGATTACTACTCGGACACGAATTACTCGGCTGGAGCGATGTCGACCAAGCACCAACTTGTTGGAGCGTTCCTGGACGGGATCTCGCCGGCCCCGCAGACTGTTTGGGATCTCGGCGCAAACAACGGCGAGTTCAGTGCCTTGTCGACTGCACGAGGGTTTTCTACCGTTGCCTGGGACATAGACCCTGCCGCAGTCGAAAAAAACTATCGGGGAAGAAGAGACGACCGGCTAATGCTGCCTTTGCTTCAAGACCTGACAAATCCCAGCCCAGCCATCGGATGGTCTCTGCGCGAGCGGGATTCATTTCTTGAGCGTGGTCCGGTCGATGCGCTGATGGCGCTCGCCCTCATTCATCACCTCGCGATCGGAAACAATGTGCCTCTGGCCGATGTCGCCGCCTTTTTTGCCAAAGCAGGCAAGTCGCTGATCATCGAATTCGTTCCGAAAGAGGATTCCCAAGTTCAGCGTCTACTTTCGACGCGCGAAGACGTCTTCCCGAGCTACACCCAAACTGGCTTCGAGGAAGCGTTTGGTAAGCATTTTGAGGTCGTTCGGCAAGAGAAGATCGTCGATACGGTTCGAACCCTCTACTTGATGCGGAGACGCTGAACCAACCATGATGCGCCGGCCGTTTCACCCGTTTCTGTTTGCCATCTACCCAGTTTTGGCGCTCTACTCGCTCAACACCGCTCTCATCCCTCCATCAGACGTTCCGGTTCCGCTTGGATTCGTTCTGATGGGCACATGCATCTTCTGGGCCTTGCTTAGCCTCATCCTGAGAAGTGTCGCCCGCGGCGCAGTCGGAGCATCGATTGGCGTGGTCGTTTTCTTCGCCGAAGGGCATCTTTGGGACTTCGTCAAGAACGTTGAGTCGATGAAGCTGCAGTACCGAAACCAATCCGACTTGTTCTGGATTTGGGTAGCCATTCTGATTGTCGGATTAGTCCTGGGGTGTTGGAAGTGGAAGCGCACTGAGCAGGTTACAACCGCGATGAATTTGGGAGGGATCGCCCTTGCCGGGATACCGATCTTCTCAATCGCGGCATCCTGGTTTTCGGCATGGCGTGGAACAGCAATCGTTGAAGTCGGCTCTAAGGCGGCCAAGTTGGACACTAGCCTCCGACCCGATATCTACTACATCATCCTCGACGGCTATGGCCGAAGCGACGCACTCAAACGAGTCATCGGCTTTTCGAACGATTGGTTCATCAAAGGGCTGGAGGACCGCGGCTTTTATGTGGCTAAGGACGCGCGTTCGAACTATTGTGAGACGGAGCTATCTCTCGCTTCTTCGTTGAACTTGGATTACTTGCCGAATCTTGTCCCCGATCTGAAATCGCAGGGCGAGAATCGCAATGTCCTCGACAAACTCATCGACAAGAGCGGCGTTTCAACCTACCTGAGGAAGGTGGGTTATCGGTACGAAGCGATGACCACAGGATTTCCGGCCGTGCATCCAAGTTCAGCCGACCTATGGCTCCAGGATACAAAAGGCATTTCTTTGTTTGCCGGCTTTCTGATGGCGGATACGCCACTTCCCGGCGAAAGTGGGCTAGGCTCCACATCTCAATTTGTATCGAGACGGATAATGCTCAAATCGGCCATCGAGAATATGGTCGATGCCACTCGAGGCGGCACGCAACCTAGGTTCTTTTTTGTTCACATATTAGCCCCGCATCCACCGTTTGTATTTGGCCCCAATGGAGAGGCTGTAAAGCCAAAATCGATGGCATACACCATCGTTGACGGCAATCACTTCTATCAGAATGGTGGCACTCCGGAAGAGTACGCAACCGGCTATCGAGGGCAAGCAACCTACCTCAGCAATCTGATGCTCGACGCAGTCGACAAGATCCTCAAATCTAGTAAGAAGCCGCCAGTAATCATCATCCAAGGCGATCACGGCTCAAAGCTCAAATTGGACCAAGAACTGGTTGAGAAAACCGACTTGAACGAATGCTTCCCCAATCTCAATGCGTTTTTTGTTCCGCCCCAAGTGCGAGAGAAACTGTATGACGGCATTACGCCGGTGAATTCGTTTAGGATCGTCTTCAACGGACTTTTTGGCGATCAGTTTCCAAAACTACAGGATCGAAGCTACTACTCCGGCTGGAGCACGCCGTTTAAGTTCATCGAAGTCACCGACCGGATCAAGCCGGCGACTCCTTAGAACTCAATTCTCCATCTCACTGGCCCCGTCGATTCCGGCGTCAGCTTAATTTCGGCAACCTGATCTTCGACGCGTAATTCAGCGGGCTTGCCTGCGAAACTCGCCGACTTCACCGAATACCCCTCCGGTAGTCGAACATAGATGCTATACGCATCGTGCTTTACGACATTGCTTGAGCCACTCAAGACACGTCCTTTCCAATTCACCGACAGGAGATCGACGCCACCTTGGCTGATATGTCGACTTGTCGAAAGGATTTGCGGACGACTGAGCGTTTTCCGGATGGAATAGGTTGCGACGTCCTTCGGCGCGAGTGCCGAAGCAGGAAACTCATTCTCAAAATCGCCCAGGTACTTCTTCGACCAGAACTCGAAAACCGAGTATTTTCCTGGTGCAAGACCGATATCGCTTAGCTTTACGGATGTCCGGTCAAGCAACGTGCTATGCCAGTTCATTCGCGTCAGAACGGTCCACGACTCGAACGGCTGGTTGATATCGAGCATCCACCACGGGCAGACCTCGCCGCGCTGATCGGCGTCGATCGGTCCTGAGTCAGCACCTCCCCGCGTGTTCCGAAACCCCTCTTTCAAGTGATCAGTCTTTGTCGAATCATAGTCGTAAAGTTGCCCAGGAACGGCGAACAGGATCGGACTGGAACGCTTGACCCCTTCGAGGTTCGCATCGTCACGGTAGACGTCAGGCTTGTCGCTAAGTAAAAGCTGCGCTCCTGCCATCGAAACGAGAACAGGGCGAATCTTCTCCTCGCCGTCGACGTATTTGCCGGTAGCGTGGTCGACCGGTTTCACATCGCAATGGTCGGGATCGTTGCGCCAAACGACGTTGTTCCAAGACGTGTACTGCTGCAACGTCGACGGACCGAATCCATCGCCACCCAATCGACATGCGTTAGCTATGCCGATCACTTCCGGAAGCACGCCCCAGCAGGCAAGCATGTATGTACCCGACCCGACCTCTTCGCGAATTGCAGTCAAGTAGTCGCGGAACGCATTCTCCCCGCGAATCCCCTTGTTCTCGAAATATTCTTTCCGAGGATAGGTGGCGTCGTACAGCAGGTGTCTCAGGGCATCGACTTTGATGTATCGCCAACCCATCTTGTGAATTGCGCGATAGGTCGGGCGCACGACGGTGTCGATGGCGTCCTTGACGGAGCCGTCAAGCCCAAAGTCGATCCAAGGCCCCTTGTGGGGATTCCCGTTGCGATCCTGAATGAACCAGTCCTTATGCGCCTTTGTGAACGCTTCGTCTCCGAAGTGGACGTTTAGCCACAAGGCGGGGTCGAGACCTTTATCTTGAATCGATTTGCTGAGATGTTCGAGCCCGCTCGGGAAATGGGAGTTGGTGTGCAACCAGTCTTTTGGCAACCCACCTGCGCCCGACTGGTAGCCGTCGTCGATCTGAATATAGCTGTAGCCAAAATCCCGAAGCTTGTCTGCAAATACTTGGCTTACTTCTTCGACGTCCTTCTCGGTTACGTCAGCCATGTACGCCCACCATGAGCACCATCCGGTGACAGAACCTTTCCAAACGTCGTACTCCCACGGTCTGAAGTAGGGGAGATTCTTGTGCTTCTGGTAGTAGCGCGGCCGGAAGGTCAGGTTGACTTCTGCACCCTTCGAAATCCATTTGAATTCCCTTGATGCTTTGCCTGGGCCAACTGGCTTGATCTGGGTTTCTCCCTTTCCCTCGAGCATCCAATCCCGTTTTCGGTCATAAACGGCATTGTTCCGGAGGTTCGACGAGAGCCCGACTGAGTTCCGAACTAGCTTGAATCGTTCCTGAGCCGGAGAAGCCGTCTCCGCAGGAAACGCCTGGGTCGAGCAAGCCAAGACCCCTTCGAGAATCACCTGGGTACCTGAGGGCGCAGACAGGGCAATGTGCTGAGTCACTTCACCACGCGCTCCGGTCTCGCTCGTAACACGTAGATCGACCTTGTCCAAAAGGTCTAGATGGGAATCTAGAGAATAACGACCTTCGAATACCCGTTGACCGTCGTACCTGATCTCAATCGACCGTTCTGCCTTAGCAATCTGGATTTCGGCGGGGCCGTTCGGTGGCTCCGACGCTCCTTGCGATACGCCACAAAGGGCGCCGAGCGCGATCGATGTGTTGGCGATACGAGTCAGCGAGGGCATTGCCTATGATATCTCCAGGCTGTCACCCAAAGCTGTGACTCGCTTAAACGGTCAAGTGCCTCAAAATGTAGGTGATGCGATGTAGCATATTGGGGTAGTTCCGATACGTCCTGCTCGATGAATTAGGAATGTTTACTCACGCACTTTTGATGGTAGTTGCTTTGGCTAACGGACCAGGCCCACAGCGGGCACGGCCTGTACGCGTTTTTGCGTACGACCCTTTAGCGATAGAAGCCCTTAGTCAGGCCGCGCAAAGCAAAACCATGCCGGAAACGCCTGCCGTCGCCGAAGCACAAATGGCTTCCAAGACGGGACGCAGACCCGGCCAAAATGCCCCCTCTTATGTGAATATCAGTGGGAATTTTGGAGGAGTGTTCTACGTAACGGGGATCGGGAGCGCGACTAGTCAGTCGCAATCGAACTTCATTAGCATCACAACAAATCGAGCGCTAACCTTCTCTGCAAACTCTTTTAAGCCTTTGCTGCTGGGTAATTCGTCTGAAGGAGCAATGGGAAGTGTCACCTATACGATGACGCTTTACCAGGGTACTCCTGCGCACGTTGGGGCGCTGGTGTCCGGTCCTGTCTCAGGAACGGACGTGGCATTCAACGGGCAAACGGTGGCTGTGAACTTGGCTCAGATTCCGGCGGACGGAAATTTGGTGCTGATGATCAGTCGTACTTTGAATTTGACCGGTCAGGCAACAGGTGCAAGCACGCTAGTAGGAACTGGAAATATCGGTGTTACGATTAACTAAATCAAACCTATTTAAAGCCCTATACCGCTCCATTCTCTGCGAAGCCACTTTAGCCGCCCTTGTTGTGTGCGCTGCGGCCCAAACCGAAGTTCAGGGGCTTAGGGGCATGGCTATTGCGCCAGTGATGTACCGGGCTACCGGTCATGCCGGTGCGGCTTTGGCATTACCGGTCGAGATCCAGAACCTCGACATGACGCCAGTTAAGGTGACGCTTACCATCCACTCGGTCACTTATTCAGACTGGACGTATGGGCCAAATCTAGACAAAGCCAACAAGTTCGATTGTTCGGATTGGTTCCCAACCAAAACGTACGAAAAGACGATTGCGTCAACCTCCAATTTCACGATTCCCCTGAAGTGTACGGTCCCGAAGGGCACGCTTAACGGCGTCTATTATTGCCTGGGAACGATCGAGCCAACTGTAGATCCCAGCAATCCGAACAAGATCCATGCTCAGTACCAGATTCCGATCATTGTTCGAATAGGCAGTTTGCCAAAACCGGAGTTGAAGTTCGGTTCACCGACCCTCGACGTTCAGTCCAACTTGACGACCATTACCATGCCGTTTGTCAACGACGGCGATGTGTTCACTGTCATCGGCGCCACTGCTCAAGTAAGAGACGCCACTGGACGACTCGTCGCAACTCGCACCGATGCCGATAGAAACCTCTATCCGCAGAGTAAACGAAAACTTAGCTTTTCGCTTCCCCAGAAACTTCCTGATGGGCAGTATCAGGTTCAAGTGACATGTCAAGTCAACCTGCAGACGTTTCGACCGATCACGGCTGCATACGTCGTTACGAAAGGAAAGGCCGTTCCTGCGACTCCAGGCGCTGTCATCTCGCTACCTCCGTTCACCGTGGACCCGCCCGTTTTCCATGGCAGTATGCCAACCGGTGCGACCCGGATGCAGACGATCAAATTCACAAACCAGACGGCTAACCAATTGACAGTTGCTGTTACGGTCCATCGATTGAGCCAGTCGAACAATGGGCTATTTCAAGTTTTGGAGGACAAAGCCATCGAACCGCTTCAAGTCGAGCTTTCTCCAGAGACATTGGTCATTCCGCCGCGGGGAACTGCAGTTCTCAGGGTCAAAGCATCGGTCGCCAGCGGAGCTACCGGCGACACGTGGTTTGCTATATCGGCGGTGAGTACGGCTCACGACTCGCTTTCACAAGAGATCTACGGCAGCATTCGAGTTCCCAAAACTGAGAATCCGAAGCTTGAGATCACGCCTGGAGAAGTCGGCAAGGTCGGGAGCATCCCGATCAGCACCGACTACGAAGTGACGAACAACGGGAATATCGCGCTTCTACCTAAGGTCAACGCATCGATTATGGAAGCCGGCCTTACGGCAATCGCCAAGCTCGAAGTCCCGCCTCTCGGCGACGGTGGAATCCTGCCGGGAGCAACGCTCCACAACCGGCTCATGCTTCCCCCCAATCTGAAACCGGGAGCGTATACGGTTAGGCTTGAATACCAATATGCCGAAAAGGATGGACAGCCTATTTCGGAGATTAAGCAACTTCCGTTCTTTGTTCCTGCGGCAAAGAAGACGACGACTCCACCCAAGAAGACAAAGACCGGAGGTCTTAAATGAACCGCCTTAAGTATCACGCTGCTGCGGCAATCCTCGTTGCCAGCGGAATCACGATGACGGAGGCGACAACCTTAGGTCGGCATTCCTTCTCATCGTCGCTAGTTGCTGCCGCCATGTCGAAGTTCCGTGGAGTGAAAGACTCTGGACAAGGTGAGCATCGCCTCGTCGCGACTTCGGTTAGGGTCGAGGCTACGACCAAAATCGACGACCAAGGACCGATCAAGGCCGACGTGCTTCCAAAGAAAGACGGTCCTCCTCCATCTGTTCCTGCAGGGAAACCTGTCGACCAGAAAGCGACCGATCCTAAGCCTGCGGACCATAAGGCGACCGATCAGAAAACGACTACGATCCCCGCTTCGACGGTAACCCCGACGGTTTCGAGTCCGACAACTTCGACTCCGGTTCCCAAGTCGACGACACCGGACGGCACGGTAACGAATAGCTTCACCGGAGAAGACATCAAGCAGGTTATGAGCGAAGTCGCTGCCCTTGCAGGGGTGACGATCGTTCCCGACGACACCGTTAAAGAGCAGAACATCACCATCGAGTTCAAGGGCGACCCAATCGATGTCGCCGTCGACAAGCTTGCCTTGATGGCAGGCGCCTACTGGAAACAGCAAGCTCCCGGCTTCTATATCATTAGCAAGGCTACTGCGGACGCGGCACTATTCCCTCGCTTTGCAGAAACCAAGATTTACAGCGTTAAGAACCGCACCGCCGCGACGATCCAAGCCGTGCTCAGCACCTCATACAAGAATTACGTCGCGATTGATCCCAAGTCGAACACGATCGGCGTCTGTGCTCCCAAGCAGCTACTCGAAAAGATCCTCGCCGACATTGAGAAAGCGGACAGACCTGGGAAGCAGATCAGCGTTGAGGCGATGGTTACGGAGATCAGCGTCGACGATGCTTTGTCCTCTGGATTCAGTTGGGCAAAAGGTAACACAGCGCTTGGAACCGATTTGAGCCTCACCTATACCGCTGCCGCGGTACCGGACATGCTCAAAGTTCAGGCAGCGATGACGAACCACAAGATGACGTTGCGGGCTAATCCGCACTTGATCGCCACCGCCGGCATCGAGTCGACGGTGAACGTAGGTCAGGACACTTACTACTCGTTGCTTAGTGGTAGTACTGTCTATCCCACGAGCCAGATTCAGCTCATTCACACCGGCGTCATTCTCAAATTCACGGGAATCGTCGGAGACGACGGAATGATCACGATGCAACTTGACCCTTCGGTCAGCGATGCGGTGCTAAACGTAAACGGTAATCCAACGTCGAACGTTAGGACGGCGGCGACTACGATTCGCGTCAAATCGGGTCAAACGATCATCATCGCTGGATTGATTCAAGACACATCGAGCCGACAGATTGTGCGTGTACCGTTCCTTGGATACATCCCGTTGGTAGGCGAGATATTCACTCAACGAACCACCGATAAGAAGAAGGTCGAAACCGTCTTCCTGATTACGCCGAAATTGATCGACGGCCAATAGGCGTCAGATCAGTTTCTGGCGGTAATGCTCATCTGGGCGGGTATGAATCCGCTCAATGGAACCCTGGGTCAGAGGACGCATCTTTTGCCCCGTCGACAGTGCGCCAATCCATGCCCTTACTGCTTTGATCGACATAAAGCTGGCGCTTTCCACGTCGCGCACGGACTTGGCGGGGCAGATCAACCCATGGTTCTGAAGCCAGATCGTCTTTGGCACCATGCCGTACTCGTCGATGAAATTCTCTACGCTCGCCTTGATCGCACGTGCAAGGGGGAGACCGGGATCGACGTAAGGCACGAATGCGGTTGCGGGCCCGCAACACACGATCTCGTCTGGGAATAATCGCTGCTTGGCAATCTGCTCGCATCCCTCAATCGAAAGGAGGCTGATTAAGGGTGTCGGATGAGTGTGCCCGACGAAGTTAACGTCTCTCAGGCTTAGAAGATAAGCGTGCATAAACGTCTCAACCGAAGGTGTCGGATCACGAGACGGTTCGGCGCGACTTTCGGCAAGGAGTGATCGAACGGCTGCGTCGCTGAGGTCGGGGCCGTCAAGGGCCTCGAGGATAGGACGGGAATTCACGAGAGCGAACCCGGTCGAAGTGATATTCGACATGGAGAACCCACTCGCCTTGACGTAGAACTGACCTTCGCCGACTTTAGCACTTGCATTACCTTCGCCGAGAATCGCGAGGTCGGCAGTCGGCGAGCCCAGTTTAAGGCACAGGTTGACGAGCTCATTAAGTACGGGGTCGGTCATCGATCGAAGCATACCGGGGCAGGAACCGCAACGTGCCGCGTTGAATTTCGACGAGCATAGCGATGGAACACCCTTTAACCCGAAAAGAAGTCTTGACTACGATGCTCGTTGCTGCCGCAGCTACCGCCTTCCCTTCGACGTTGGCAGGGCAGGCGCGAACTCCTGGCGACGAAATCACCCTGGACGATCTCAAATCGATGGAGAAAATCGCAGGGATCTCGTTCTCGGATGAAGAGCGAAAGCGGGTCATGGCAGAAGTGCGTTCTGCCAGAAACGGGTTCGGGACAGTTCGAAAGCAGCCGATCGAACCAACTACGGAACCCTCGACGACATTCCATCCTCTCGGCGGAGGTTCGATCGCCGGATCGCGCGTTCACGCCAGAAACTCGGACCCTCACGTCGATCGCCCGACCGACTCCGACGCAATCGCATTCTTGTCGGTTCGCGAGCTATCTCACCTCGTGCGAACCCAAAAGCTCTCTTCCATGGAACTCACACAGATCTACCTGGGACGTCTGAAGCGCTACGGAGACAAGCTGCTGAGCGTGGTGAACTTGACCGAAGAACTCGCCCTGTCGCAAGCTGCAGCAGCAGATGCCGAGATCAAGTCGGGCAAATATCGCGGGCCTCTTCATGGAATTCCGTACGGCATCAAAGATCTGTTCAGCACGAAGGGGATTCCGACCACCTGGGGGGCAGGGCCTTACGAGCACCAAGTTTTCGATTACGACGCAACCGTCGTTGAAAAGCTCCAGGAAGCGGGAGCCATCCTTCTTGCTAAGCTCAGTTGCGGTTCACTCGCTCAAGGCGATGTCTGGTTCAAGGGGACGACCAAAAACCCATGGAACCCTAAGCAAGGCTCTAGTGGTTCCAGCGCTGGTTCCGCCTCTTCAACGGCAGCCGGCCTCTTAGGATTCTCGATCGGAACCGAGACTTACGGCAGCATTACGTCGCCGAGCGTCCGTTGCCGGGTCACTGGATTCCGGCCGACTTACGGTCGAGTGAGTCGATTCGGCGCAATGGGCTTGAGCTACACAATGGACAAAGTCGGTCCGATCTGCCGTGAGGTCGAGGACTGCGCTCTCGTTTTCGCGGCTATTTGCGGGCGCGATCCGCGCGATCTGGCATCCGTAGACCGATCGTTCGAATACCCGCATCACATCAATTTCAAGAAGCTAAAAGTCGGTTGGGTTGGCGCGGAGTCGTCGATGGCGGCCGACCCTGTCGTTAAAGTGCTCCTCAATGCGGGCGCAAGCGTCAAGGCGGTTCGATTCACTCCTATTCCAGACGGAATCAACCAGATCCTCGACGTTGAAGCTGGCTCTGCTTTCGACGCTTTCACCCGTGGCGAAGAGATTCATGGCCTCAAGAACTCAAGTTGGCCGGAGACTTTCCGAGCAAGTCGGTACGTTCCGGCAGTCGAGTACGTGCAGGCTCAAAGGGCGCGAACCCTCCTGATGCATAAGTTCGAGAAGGAGCTAGGCGATCTGGATATCCTGGTAGGCAACGGAGTCCTCGGCGCCACTTTGGGACACTGCAACTACTGTGGTCATCCTCAAGTCGCGCTTCCATTCGGGGACGACGGTAACGGCAACAGCGTTGCTCGGTCTCTCGTCGGCAGGCTCTACCGCGACGACGAATTGATTGCCGTTGCCAAGTACGTCCAAGATCAATTCGACTTCCATCGCCGACGCCCCGACTTATCCAAGATCTAGCCATCACTGGTCGACGTGTTTGTTAGGAATAGCGATAGGAGCAGGCATAATGAGTTCGATGAGTGGCGCATTTGAGGCTCCCGTTTGTGTAGCGATCGTGCTCTGTAACGAGTGCATCGAGGATAAACGGACCAACAACAAATCGCTGATTGGGCTCTTCAATGCGATTCATGTTCCTTCCGTCCCGATCATCCATCCGCGGATGGTCGTGCTTGCTTCGATTACAAACGCCGCTCAAACGCTTGATATGCGTCTGATTATTCGATCGCCTTCTGGACATGAGGTAGCTTCGATAGGCGCACCATTCCCGACGTTCGATCCCCTCGCCGCATACGACATCGTTTTTGAACTGAACGGAGTCGTTATCCAGGAGCCGGGAACTTACAACGTCGACCTGATGTGCGATGGAAGCTACCTTGGAGGACGCCGGTTCGACGTCGTGCTTCGGACGCCGATGGACGGCTAGGCTCCTGGTCTGTGACTGCGGATCGCCTCGATAAGCTTGGGGCCGACTCCCTGAACTTCCTGAAGAATGCCGGCTTCGTCGGCCTGCTTTAGCTTGGCAAAGCTCTCCACGCCGTACTCCTGGTAAAGCTTCCGCGCCGTTTTTGGCCCCAATCCTGGGATCCTGACGAGCTCCAAAACGGTGATCGGAGCGAACTCTTCCCACTCCTTCTGCTTTGAACTGACGCCGTCTTCCATGATCTCGCGAATGTACTGGGCTACCAGCTTCCCTACACCGGGAATCTCTGAGAGCCTATGCTCGCGCTTCATGTCTTCGATCGGCTCCGCCAATTTCTCGATGTACCGGGCGATCTGTGTGTATCGAGTGGCGTGGGATTCCTCATATCCCGCAATAATCAGAAAATCGCGTAGGTCTCGCAGCTGGTTTGCCAACTCGGAATTCGTCATTGCCGAATAGCATACGAAACCCCAACCGAAAATGTGTTGATTAGCTGAAAATCACCCAAACCGGTCGGCGTCGTTTAGGCATACTTCAAGTAAGAAATGCCTTTTTCAAGCAACTTTCAATGGGGCGTCGCGACGGCAGCCTACCAAATCGAAGGATCTCCAAAGAACACAGGCGGCGGCAGCAGCGTATGGGATATGTTCTGCGAGCGTCCGGGCGCAATCCACGACCGATCTAATGGAGACATCGCCTGCGATCACTTCAACCGATATCGCGAAGATGTCGGTCTGATGCGGGATCTGGGAATTCCGAACTATCGGCTATCGATCTCATGGCCGCGCGTCATGCCGGAAGGCACCGGCCGAGTGAGCCAAGAGGGCCTTGCCTTTTACGATCGGTTGCTCGACGAGTTGCTCGCAAAGGGTATTCAGCCCCACCTGACTCTCTACCATTGGGATCTGCCATATGAACTTCATTTGAAAGGCGGATGGCTGAATCGAGAATCAGCAGACTGGTTTGCGGATTACACCCAGATCGTCGTCGACAAACTGTCCGATCGGGTTGCCAGTTGGATGACCCTAAACGAACCCCAGTGCTTTATCGGTCTCGGTCTTTACGAAGGTCGACATGCCCCTGGATACAAGCTCAATTTCAAGGAAGTGCTGCTCGCCGGCCACCACGCGATGCTCGCTCATGGCAGGGCCGTCCAAGTCATCCGCGCCAGAAGCGCCAAACCCACCCGGATAGGTTGGGCTCCAGTCGGCGCCCCTTGCTCGCCCGAGACCGATTCGCCTGCAGACATCGATGCCGCTCGCGAAGCGACGTTCACGTCGACGTTCAAGACGGTCTGGAACAACAGTTGGTGGAACGACCCAGTTTTCTTCGGCGAGTATCCGCGACCGGAGCTTGAGCTGTATGGTTCCGACGCGCCGATTCCGAAGGCAGGAGACATGGAAACGATGAGTCAGCCTCTGGATTTCTTTGGGGCGAACATCTATAACGCCGATGTCGTCCGCGCGGATCCGATCACCGGGAATCCTGTCGAAGTGCCTCACCACCTCGGTATTGGTCGAACGATTTACCATTGGGCGGTGAGTCCGGAGTCGCTCTATTGGGGTCCGAGATTCTTCTACGAAAGGTATGGAAAGCCGATCGTAGTGACCGAAAACGGAATCGGGATTTCCGATTGGGTCGCCGTCGACGGCAAGGTCCACGATCCCCAGCGAATCGATTTCTTGACTCGCTATTTAGGCGCGCTCGAACGGGCTGCCGATGACGGCGTTCAGGTAGACGGATACTTCCAATGGTCGTTCATGGATAACTTCGAGTGGCAGGAAGGACACCGATTCCGCTTTGGCTTGGTACACGTCGATTACCAAACACAGAAGCGAACACCGAAGGATAGCGCTTACTGGTATCGAGACGTCATTGCCAATAACGGTTTGCCTGGAGATGCTCTTTAGGAGATTCCAAGGACAGACCCAAGGAATCGCGGCGCATCTGCATCCAATTGATTGAGGGTCGAATTCGATCCTCAGTCTGAGCCAGCAATGCACGACGACCAGCGCAGAATCGCATTTGAAATCCTCTATGCCGAGAATGCAACTCCGGTTTACCGGTTTGCACTTAGGCTTTGCGGAAATCGCGACGACGCTGAAGACATAACGGCGGAGGCGTTCGCGCAAGCGTTTCGGAAATTGGGCGAATATCGCAGCGATAGTTCTCAAAGAACTTGGTTATGCGCCATCGTCCTCAACCAATGGCGGATGCGCAAGCGCAAAAACCAGGTTCCGGAAGACCGACTTGAGAGCCTCCGGCAAGTAGCGTCCTCCTTCAAATTCGAAGACTTCGAGTTGGCGGAAGCCCTAAGCACCCTGTCGGATCCCTTGCGAGAGGCGTTCCTTCTTGTAAAGGGAGAGGGATTCACCCATGCGGAGGCCGCGAAGGCGCTACGAGTTCCCGTCGGAACGATGTACTTTCGGGTGCACACTGCAGTTCGTCAATTGCGCGGCTTGCTCGGTTCGAAAGCTTGGGAAGTCGAATCCCAGTGCGAGGTGCCACTCAATCATGAAATGTGAGACCGTTCAGCCCCTGATCGCCCGCTATTTACGCGGTGAGGTCCCTTCCCAGCAGCGCGAGGAGATCAGTCGGCACCTGATGGACTGTGCGAATTGCCGTGAAGAGATCTTGTTTCACCGTTCGATTGAATCTCGAATGGATGGCCCAATCGAAGTTCCGTCCAACTTACGGCATCGCATTTCCGAGCGACTCGAATCGCAACCAAGCCAGCCATCGATCCTGGCTCGATTTCTTGGAGAACCAACAATGAAGAAAATCCTAATTTCATCCTCAGCGCTGACCGCAGCAATTATCGGAGCCGTCCTGCTCGCTCCAGGAACCGCGCAAGCCACGACACCGCTCAACGCCTTTAAGGCGATGCGCTCTGCTCTAGCTGGCGCCGTTCGCTCCGGCGAACTAAGGTTGACCGGATCTGTGACAGGAAACGGCACAGTGACGGTTTCGGGAACTTTGGACGGCCAGCCGCTGCCTCCCGACATTCCCTTGCTCGTCAACGTCGATCGACACGAAAACGTCTACGACATCACGATTACAGCAAACCTTGCGCCGAGCAACTATTCGTCGATCAAATACGGAAAAGATCCTTCGACCCTGGAACTGGTTCCAAAGGACTCTCCAAACAAGCGAATCGAAGTCGGTTTGGACCCAGTGACAAGCAAACCCAAATCGTGGTCGTCTTTCTCCAAAGTGGAAGGATTGTGGAAGCCAACTGGCCACTACGATTTCAAGCCCAAGGCTACGGGAAAGCCAAAGGTCGACGATACAGACATTATCACGGCTCACATGAAAATGACGATTGCCTCAGGCCCCGCGGCGATGTCAGTCAAAGGTAACTGAGCCTCGGGCATTCGACGTTAAGAAAAAGTTAGCAACACCTAACGTGCCTAGAGGTCTCATAATTCATCCATGAAGCAAATTCGCGAGAACATCTATCAGGTCACCTTTACCGAGCTAGGAAAGCCCGTTGCGAAGGGACCGGTGGTGGTCGATGGACTCGGCGAGATCATGCTGGATCATGCGGACCTCAGGTACGCCAAGGAAAGCCAAGGCCTCGGATACGAACCAACGTTCTTTGTGAGCCGTTCGGCCCCGCTACAGGGCAGATTCGTCGTAGTAGGACGCCAAGAAAAAGCGTAACAGTCGGGTTGACATGGTAAAACCGCTTGAGTTCGCTTCAGTGGTTTAACCGATGACACCTCAGGATCTCGCTACATTTTCTCAAAGCTGCCTTGCATATAGACTTCGGCCCAATCACATGGCCGAACTGGTTCCCCTCGCCAATCCTGTCTACTTCCAGAATGGGCAAGAGATCGTTCGTCACAAAAGCAACGACGCCGACCTCTACGTCATCTTGGAGGGCCACGTAAACATCCTAACCGACGACGGCGACAAGTTTTTCGACGCCGGTCCCGGCTCGGTCGTCGGAGAGCTAGCTTTCCTCGACGCCGGCCCTCGAGCCGCAAATGCCCTCGCCTCCGGCCACGTCTACGCCCTCAAGTTCTCCGCCACCGAACTCCGGCAACTCATGTGCTCCGACAAAGAACTCGGGTTCTTCATCTTAGCCAACCTGACAAGAGTCGTCTGCGCCCGCCTCCGAAAAGCCGACGACGAGCTAGACAAGCTCATGGACAACGCCCACGATGCCTGGAGCATTCACGATTAACACCCGGATTCAGGGGCAGGGGCGCCATGGGAGCTAGGGAGACAGGGAGCAAGGGAAGTGGGGATCTAGGACGGGGAAAGGAAGGACGCTTTGCTTAAGGATTTCGGATGAGAAACAGAAGTTTCCGCGACTTAGTGGTTTGGAAGCAAAGCATGGAATTGGTTGACGAGGTTTACCGGGTCACTCTCGACTTCCCAAGATCAGAAGACTACGCGCTTAAGAGCCAGATGCGAAGGGCGGCTGTTTCGATCCCCAGCAACATCGCTGAAGGATCTAGCCGAGGATCTGACAAAGAGCAGGTTCAGTACCTACGCATAGCGCTAGGAAGCCTAAGAGAGTTGGAGACCCAAATCGAGATCGGTAAGAGGGTCGGCTACATCTCATTGGAGGTCGAATCCGACCTCCAGTTAATAGTCAAATCAATTGGAATTCTACTTTCAAGACTAATATCCGCTCTCTCAAACTAACTCCCGGTTCCCCAGTTCCCCGGTTCCCCAGTTCCCCGGTTCCCCAGTTCCCCGGTTCCCCAGTTCCCCAGTTCCCCAGTTCCCTGGTTCCCTGGTTCCCAAGTTCCCAAGTTCCCCATTTCCCTGGTTCCCTAGCCGTACAGCGGTCCGTAGGCGGCGCATGCTCGATAGTCGGCGGCTTGGGGTTCTAGTCCTCCGAAGCGGTGCCAGCTTGAGGGGCGGTACACGGATTCCTCGGCGATGTTGTGCATGTCCACGGGAATGCGGAGCATCGATGCCAGGGTAATCAGATCGGCGCCGATGTGGCCGTAGCTGATTGCTCCATGGTTGGCGCCCCAATGGGCCATTACCGTGTAGACATCGCGGAAAGGACCATGTCCCGTCGTTCGCGGAACAAACCAGGTCGTTGGCCAGCTCGGGCTCGTTCTTTGATCCAGAGCGTCGTGCATATCTTGCGGGAGCGCAATCGTCGTTCCTTCTGCGATCTGCATGACTGGGCCAAGGCCCTTAACGAGGTTGATCCGGAACATCGTGCATGGCATTCCGCCCGCAGTCGTAAAGTCGGAGGACCATCCGCCTGCCGGGAAGTACCCGAGGTCGCTCGTGCACCACAGCGTTTCATCGAGACACCGCCCCGCCTCTTCCGCGGTGATGTCCCAATACGGCTTACAGGCGGGAAGCCCGTTGATTGTCTGCTCGCCCGTCCAGTCGAGTGCTGATGGGCCCGAGTTGATGAGATGAAGGAACCCGTTCTCACCCGGTCCGGTTAGCTCACGCCCGGTAACCCGCTTGACCGCATCCGCCGACCAGTAGGTTCGAACGTCGCTGAAGAGCTGTGCTGTACCCGTCAAGAGGTGACCGAACAACATCGAGGCGCCGTTCATCGCATCGTTTTCGGTTGCGACGACAAACGGCTGACGAATACCGTTCCAGTCAAAGCTGCTGCAAAGGATTGCCTCTAAGAAGTCACCGTTCGGGAAGTGATCGGTCCACTGACGCTGACCTTGGAATCCTCCTGCGATTGCGTTTCGGCCGCGTGACTGCTCGTGGAAGCCCATCTCATCCAATTTCGGATTCCCAATCATCAGGTCGCGGGCGATGAGCGCCATCTTGACGCACGTTTCCCAGTCTTGATCTTTCTGCTCTCGCGTTCGTTGGACTGCGTTATAGTCCTTACCCTCTTTGCAGTTGGCTTTGACCCAAGCGAGTCCGCGTTCGAACTCGGCGTGATCGAAAATGCCCTTGTTCATTCTTCCGACGAACTCGGTCATGTCGATGCTCTCTACTCGCATGCCCAGGTAGCTCTGATAAAAGTCCTGATCGACGATCGAACCGGCGATTCCCATGCTGACGCCACCCATCGCAAGATAGGCATTGCCCTTCATCGTAGCGGTGGCGATCCCGGCCCTGGCGAAACGAAGGATCTTCTCTCGGACATCATGAGGAATCGTGGTGTCGCCCAGATCCTGGACGTCGCGACCGTAGATCCCGAAGCATGGAAGGCCCTTCTGACTATGGCCAGCCAATGTCGCAGCAAGATAAACGGCGCCAGGTCGGTCGGTGCCGTTAAACCCCCAGATCGCCTTCGGGATCAACGGATCCATATCCATGGTCTCGCTGCCGTAGCACCAACACGGGGTCACGGTCAACGAAACGCCGACTCCGGCTCGCGCGAATTTTTCTGCACAAGCGGCTGCCTCGGCAAATCCACCAATGCATGTATCGGCGATTACGCACTCAACCGGAAGTCCGCACGCGTGCTTCAGAGTTCCGGAGATGAGTTCCGCCGTTGCGCGGGCCATGTCCATTGTGAATCCTTCAAGGGACTCGCGGACGCCCCCGTACCGTCCGTCGATGGTGGGTCGGATTCCTACCTTGGGAAGGCTGCCTCGAAGGCGGTTTACAGGTTCGTTCGTGCTAAGCGAGTCGAGTTGTGCCACGCTGAAACATTACCCGCGGTGGTAATGTTTGAGCGTGGTTACCGTTCAAGAGGCATTGAAGCAGATTGCTGAGGGCAAGGATTTCGATTCGCTTGCGGATGCTCTCATGGATTTGAGTCCTGAGCAGGCGACTACGCCTCCACCAGGATGCCCGTACTCAATCGCAACCGTCGTTTTTCACATGTGGTTCTGGCAAGACCGATGGCTCAAACAGATCGCCGATATTCACTGCGAACCGTTTCATGCCGACGATTCCGATTTTCCGACGATCCAGGCGGATGCTTGGCAAATGACTCGCGACGAGTTCTTTGCCGGTTACGTCAAGCTTCGAGAAAGGGCGACTCACGTCGCAGTATTTGAGAAGACGACTCAGTTCGGGGATACAGTTGAAGGGCTCCTCCTTCGATCTGCGATCCATACGGCCTATCACGTAGGGCAGGTCGTCCTCCTTCGACGTCTGATCTAAAGCCCGGCTCTGACTCACACCGTTTGGAATCCCGCCTTCGGGTTCGTCGGCCGGTTTAATCTTGACTTTGGAGTCAACTTTCGAGCTAAAATCTACGTAGAACCGGTCGGGACGTAAGCAACGTCGCCAATTTCAACCTTGACCGGACCCCAAACGCCAGCATTATGTTAGAGATCAAGAATTTACACGCCAGAGTCGAAGAGAAGGAGATCCTTCGCGGGATTGACCTCTCAGTCAACGCCGGAGAAGTCCATGCGATCATGGGCCCCAATGGATCCGGTAAGTCGACTCTTGCCTCTGTCATCGCCGGAAAGGGCGGATACGAGGTCACCGGCGGGTCGGTCGAACTCAACGGAAACGACTTGCTGGACATGAGCCCGGAAGACCGTGCGGCAGAGGGCCTCTTCTTGGCGTTTCAATACCCAGTCGAAATTCCAGGCGTAACGAACACGTATTTCCTTCGAGCTGCGCTCAATAACATCCGAAAGCACCGTGAGCTTCCCGAACTGTCGATGTCCGAGTTTATGAAGCACATCAAGTCGAAAGTCCAATTGATGGAAATGGACAACTCACTTCTTTCTCGATCGGTAAACGAAGGGTTTTCCGGCGGCGAGAAGAAGCGAAACGAGATATTCCAAATGGCGGTGCTTGAACCGAGTCTGGCAATCCTTGACGAGACGGACTCCGGGCTCGACATCGACGCCCTTAAGACGGTCGCCAACGGAGTGAACACCCTACGGTCGCCCGACCGAGCCATCGTGGTCGTGACCCACTACCAAAGACTGCTGAACTACATCGTTCCCGATTTTGTCCATGTCCTCATGGAGGGCCGAATCGTCAAGAGCGGCGGACGTGAGTTGGCCCTCGAATTGGAAGAGAAAGGTTACGGATTCATCGAGGAGGAACTTGCTGCCAAGGCTTGAGCCTGGAGCAAAGCTGCCCAC
>Ga0364873_10155_pt2 | contig 41970 bp, 15 predicted proteins | sample ExccelAu500001D3_2_FD_206928 | JGI IMG/M metagenome (GOLD analysis project Ga0364873, IMG submission 206928) | Enriched cells from Trout Bog Lake Hypolimnion, Wisconsin, USA - BchlTB.Aug07.5000.01.D3 | ecosystem: Environmental > Aquatic > Freshwater > Lake > Hypolimnion/Profundal zone | place... | reverse complement strand
GGGCGCCGTGCTTTTGGTCCAGCGCCGCCGACATGTTGCGGGCATGCAGGTGTTGGAACGGCGGCACGCCTTGGAACAGGAACGCATGCGCATCGCCCGCGACATTCACGACCATGTGGGCGCCAATCTTACCAAGATCGGCATGCAGACCAATATGCTGCGAAATCAGCCCGGCATGACGGCGGCTTCCCAGCCGCTCATCCAGGGAGTCGCCGACACCACGCGGGAAATGCTGCAGTCCATGGATGAAATTGTCTGGGCCATCAACCCGCGCAATGACACGCTCGAAAATGCGATCAACTACCTCATCCACTACGCGCGTGATTTTCTCCGGCCGGCGGGAATTCCTTATAAGTTGGATATGCCTGTGAACCTGCCGGATCGGTTCATCTCCACGGAAATCCGGCATAATCTGTTCATGGCCTTTCGCGAAGCGCTAAACAATGCCGTCAAGCATGGGCACCCGCGCCGCATCCGGCTTGTGCTGGTGTTGGAGCCGCACCGGCTGAAACTGGCCGTGGAGGACGATGGTTGCGGCTTTATCCCCGCCGCAGGCCGGGTGGGGGCCGACGGCTTGGACAACATGCGGCAACGGCTGGAATCCGTAGGCGGCCGCTGCTGGGTGGAGAGCGTGCCGGGGCGGGGAACCACGGTGGAGTTTCAGTTGCCCCTGCCATTACCCGGTGGGCCGGATACACATTTTCATGTAGATTGACGGACCCGCCATGAAGCCACAAGCTAGACGCGTGGATAAGATTGTAGAGGCGCCCAAGCGCACCGACTTGGCGGCAAACCCGCCCAGCGTCCGGGGTGCGATTCGCGTGGCGATTGTCGAGGACGACAACTGGTTGCGGGCCAACCTGGCGCGGGAAATCGGCCAGGCGACGGGTTTCCAGTGCCTTGGCTCTTTTGGCTCGGCGGAAGCCGCGCTGCAAGGCATCCCGCCGCTGTTGCCGGACGTGGTGCTCATGGACATCAACCTGCCGGGCCTGGACGGCGTGGCTTGTGTCCGGCAACTCAAGGGGCTTTGCCCGGAAGTGCAGTTCCTAATGCTCACGGTGTACGAGGAAAGTGAGAAAATTTTCAATTCCCTGCTGGCCGGGGCGCGGGGATACCTGCTCAAGCGCACCACCACGGAGGAATTGCTCGAAGCCATCCGGCAAGTCCAGGATGGCGGCGCCCCGCTGACCGACCACATCGCCCGCAAGGTGGTGCATTATTTCAACCAGATGGGCGAGCGCGCCTCCACCGTCGAGTCGCTTTCGCCCCGGGAAAAGCAGGTGTTGGAACGGTTGGCCCAGGGGGCCAGCTACAAGGAAATCGCCGACCAACTTTCCGTGAGCATTGATACCGTGCGGATGAACGTGCGGCATATCTACCACAAGCTGCACGTGCATTCCCGCGGGGAAGCCGTGGCTAAATACCTGTCCAAACGCTGACCGTTTGATCGTGTTTGAAACCAATTAATGCATGAACAGAGGTGCTTTGTTTCGGAACGCGTTGGCCGGCGGGCTGCTGCCTCTCGCCATGGCCGGGCTGATCAACCAGTCTGCCGGACAGGCCTGCCTGGACAACCAGACGGTGTGGTCGGACCAGGATCCGACCCAGGAAACCCGGCGCTCGGACCATTTCCGGGTGGTGTTCGGCCATTACGGCCGTGATGCTGGCAACGGGGGGATGACAGAAGCGATGGCGCAAGGCAACTTGCAGGAGTTCGAGTGGATGTGGCATCGCTGGGTGGTGGAAGATGGTCTGTTAAACATCAACACCTCCGCCCTCGTCCCCAACCCCATGCCGGGCGATTACCGGGCCAATTTCTTTTTTCTCATGACGGAAAATGACGGCGGCGGCGGCGGATCATACAACACCATGGATGCCAATGGTTTCTTCTGGGCCATGGGCAACACCGCGCTGGAAGCGTTTGATCCTTATTCCGGCGACTCGCCGCACGAGTGGGGAGACTGTTGGTGGGGCACCGCCGGGGGCTATCTCGGTTCCATCGTGGGCGGCAATCTGGATGAATGCATGGGCAACTGGGGGATGCTGCAATTTCTGAACTATTATCCGCAAGCCCCGGATTATCTGGCCAACGGCATGTACCCCCCGATCCACGGACGGGATTACTTCGATTCCTGGCCGATCTTCGAAATGGCGATCCAAACCCCAGGCTACGGCTACCCTTACATGAACCGCCTGTTCACCGAAACCAATGCCACGGCGACGCAGCAGGTTAATGAGTACTTCATCAACCGGATGATCCGCTTGGATCCTTCCGGATCGGCGGACAGTCGGGGAGCGGTGAACGACCTCTGGGGCAACCTGGCCAAGCGGTTGGTCACCTGGGACTTTCAAAGGCAACAGTGGCTGGCGCAGGCCAACAGCGAGGATGGCCAGGGGAGCACCGATCCCGGGACGGCCTGGTCTTTCTACCAGCGCTGCCGCACGCCGCTGATTCCCATCCCGGGCACGAACGGGTGGTATCGGGGCGCCTATGAGCATGCGCCGCAGGAGTTTGGGTGGAACATCATTCCGCTGGCCGCGGCGCCGGGGACCACGGTGACTTGTGATTTTCAGCCGATTGGCGACCCGGTGCGGAATTCGGACTGGCGGGCCTGTCTGGTGGCCGTGAGCACCAATGCGGTCAGTTTCGGCCAGGGCAACGCCAACAGTTATGCCAGCTACTCGACGCTGTGGAATTGTGGCGCCAACTCGCTGACGTTGTCGGCGGATCAGACCCAGCTTTATCTGGTAATAATTGCCACGCCCCGGCCGGTGGGCACCGAGGTCATGTCGGATTGGTGGGCGTATCTGGAGGAAGCCGGCTTGCAGTTCCCCTATACGGTGGCCTTCAGCAATGCCGCGCCCTTGAACGTGGTGGAAGCCAAACCGACCGGGGTGGCTTGGAGCAGCCACACCAATTCCGACGGCACGATTTGCCGGAACATCGCCAGCACCGCGACGGTGGCCGGCACGGCGTATGTGAGTTCCAACGCGATGGTGATTGGCCGCGCCCAGGTGCTGAACAGCGCCAGCGTTCAGGATTACGCCGTGGTGCGGGATAACGCGGTGGTTTCGGGCAATGCGGTCGTGTCCGGATATGGGGAGGTGCGGGACAACGCGCAGTTGTCGGGATTTGGCAAGGTGCGGGATTGGGGACGATTGTCTGGCTATGCGCAGGTGTCCGGTTATGGGAAAGTGATTGAGCATGGCAACTGCGGCGACGGCGCCTCCGGGGCGGGGAATTACACCACCGTTTCGGGCAGTGCCATCGTCAAGGGCACGACTTATGTTTATGCCCCCTCGACCTTTGAAGGCGGTCTGATCATGGACGGCGACTCGTCCGATGGCAACGGCACCACGCCCGCCGCTTATGGCGTACACTTTGGCTGGCAATGGGGGGACAATTCCACGAGTTGGTGGAGCGGGTTGACGAACAACAACTATCAGTATTGCGGCCTGACCTTTGAAAACACCCAGTTCACTGAAAACAACACCCAATATGGCATTTCCAACAACCCGGTGCTGGCCGTGGATCAATACGGGATCAATCACGGCTTCCTGATGAACGGCTGCCAAGCCGCCGCGGATACGGGCACGAACGCGCGGGGAGGCCATGTGCTGCCGCTCAACGGCACCAACCAGTATGTGGAGTTGCGCAATTCGGTGAACGACTTCAACGACACCACCATCGCCGTCTGGTTCAAAATCACCGGCGGCCCCGGCGGCCAGCAGGTCTGGTCTCTGGGCAATGGCAGCAACAAGGTGATGTCGCTCACGCCCAACGATGCGTCCACCGGCAACCTGCGGTGCATGATCACCGATGGCAAGACCACCAACTATTTGAACGGCGGCGCGGTGCCGGCGAATGTGTGGACGCACACGGCGGTGGTTTTTGCGCAGGCCGCCAGCAACAGCGTGCTGTATGTCAACGGCTTGCCGGTGGCGACCAATACTGCCATCACGCTCTTTCCGGACAGCCTGAACGCGCCGCTGATGGCCAATGCGAACTATTTGGGCCGGGGCAACGCCGGCAATTATTTCCAGGGCAGCGTGGATGAGTTCCGGGTCTTCATGCGGTCCTTGGCGGCGTCCGAGGTGGCTGCGCTTTATGCGACGCCCGCGCCGGGCGCGGTCACGCCCGTCACGGACACGCCCCCGCCCACGCCCGGGTGGCTGGTGTCGCCTTTTGCCGTCAGCGACAGCGCCATCACCATGAGCGCCATCTGGACCAACAGTGCTCTGGGCTGGAGCGAGTATTACTTCAGCAACACCACCGTTTCCGGTCATGACTCGGGCTGGGTGACCTTCAACAAATACACCGACTGCAATCTGACCCCGGGAACTGCTTACACTTACGCGGTGATGATGCGCGATGCGAGCGGGCACCTCACCAGCGCGGCCACTGCCGCCAGCGCCACCACCCTGGTGTCCAGCGCCGGCACGGCCAGCTTCGCCTATGGGCCGGTGGGTTACCGCAGCGGTCAAATCACCATGACCGCCAACGTGGTGACCAATGCCAGTGGCAAGACGGAATACTCGTTCGCCTGCGCGTCGGGTGGGGGCCATGCGAGCGGCTGGCAGGCTTCGCCCTCGTGGACGGACACCGGGCTGACGTCCGGAGGCAGTTACAGTTACACCGTAACCATCCGCGATGGGCGTGGCAATACCAGCGCGCCGTCGGTGGCCGTTCCGGCCCGGGCGGAAGACGACAGCGCCCCGCCTTGGCCGATGTTCCAGCAGGGTGAGTGGTCCACGCTGCCGTATCCGACCATCTCCAACAGCCTTTCGATGACCGCCGCGACCGCCACGGATCCCAGCGGGGTGCAGTATTACTTCCATTGCAGCTCCAGTAATGCCCCCGACAGCGGGTGGCAGAGCAGCCCCACCTATGTCACGCCGGTCCTGACCAATGGCTCGTACAGTTTCGAATACTTGCTCCGGGACCAATCGCCGCAGGCCAACCAGTCCGGGTATTCGACCACTTACACTGCCACGATCAAACCCACCACCGGCTATCAACCTTGTACGTTTGCCCAGTTGACGACTCTGTCGAATGATGACTTGGTCAGCTTCACTGGCACGGTCATCGGCGTCAATCCCACCAGCTACGTGGTGCAAGACACCAACAGCACCGCGACCATCAACGTCTGGCCCACCAACTACGCCGAGGCAACGGATTCCACCTTGGGCCTACAGACAGTGAGTGTCAGCGGGCACCTGTACACCTTCACCAACGGTCTGGGCCGGGTCGTCACCTACGCCAGTCTCGCGGCGATGGGCAGTCCGACTTTAAGCGTCTCCGGTCTCGTGACCAACGCCGCCGGCGCTCCGCTGGCGGGCGTCACCGTTTACCTCTCCGCCACGCCCAATGCCTCCACCAACCCGGTGGAAACGGTGATGACCGGGCCCAATGGCACTTACACGGCCGGGATTGTCAATGGAACCTGGTATGTTTGCGCCGGCTCCTCGCTCTATGGTGTTGCCGCTGACCGGTTGGTCACGGTCAATTCCGCCAATGTGCCGAATGTCAATTTCGGTCTGGCGCCCAATCCGGTGGTTTCCGGCCAGGTGACGGATGCTGCGGGCAACCCCGTCAATGGGGCCACGGTGTATTTTTCCCGGACACCAAACGCGTCCGTCAATCCGCTCTACACGGCCACCACCACTTCCGGCTTTTATACGCTGGCGATGCAGAGCGCGAACCTCCATATCTGCGCCGGCGCGAGCAACTACCTGACCAGCGCGGACCAGTTCCTGGCGGTGACCGGCAACGTGGCCAACTTGGATTTCGCCCTGGCGCAACTCCCCTCACTGAATGGGAATGTGCCGGTGACCAACCAACTGCTTTTTTCCGTGGTGACCGGAAACCTGCCCGCCAGCGGGTCAATCGCGTCCTGGCCCACCTACCGTCCGGCCGGACTTCCCTTCGCGCCGATCGCGGGTAACCCTGCGGTTCAAGCCGTTGGCGGAGTGACTTGGGAGCAGAATATTTACACGAACGGCACGGGGTTCCGGCTGGAGAACCCGGCCGTTCCCAACAGCGGCCAATATACGAGTCCCATTCCGCTCGGCAGCGGGGCGACCATCGTGCTGGCGGCCAAACCGGCGTATATTGCCACCGGCGGCAATTGGAGCTCGATCGTGGATGTCTTCTTCAATCAGCTTTCGCTCGGCATCCTGGCCGGCGCTTGGAATGGACATGGCGCCGGCACCATTGAGGTCGGGGTTAATGACAATGCCGGCAGCGTCAATGAATCTCCCAATAACGTGTACTATGGTCCGGTCATTCCCAACGGCCAGACAACCATCCTCAGCCTGGTGGTGACGAATACCGGCGTGTTCGTGGTGTACACCAATGGCGTGGCTTGCTGGACTAACACGGCCAGCCTGCCGAACACCCACGCCTACACCCAGCTTAACCCGGGGGCCGTGGTGGGTGGGAAGGTGAACAGCTATGGTTCATACATTGACCTCGGGCGCGAGGATCCGGATGGCTGGTCCACCTACAATGGGAATATCGGCGACGTGTTTGTCTATACCAACGTGTTGGCCGCCACCAACCGCCAGCAGTTGGAGCATTATCTGCTCGCCTGCTTTGGCGGCTCCAAAACGATTATGGCGAGCGCGAGCGCCGGCGGCAGCCTGGTGCCCAATGGCGCTGTGACCGTGCTTTCAGGGAGCAACCAAAACTTCACCATTACGCCCTGGTCATCCCAACCGGGGTGGAGCATCAGCAACGTGGTGGTGGATGGCGTGTCCCAGGGGGTGATCAGCGGTTATACGTTCACCAACGTGACCGCCAGCCACACGATCGCGGCGGTTTTCCACAATAGCAACACCCTATACACGATCACCGCCTCCGCCTGGCCGGGGGGCACACTCAGCCCGGCCGGCAGCCTGCCGGTCATTGCCACCTCCAACCAGAGCTTCACCATCACGCCCAATGCCGGCGATACTGTGGATGTGAACGTGGACGGGGTGAATCAGGGCGCGCTCACCAGCTACACGTTCACCAATGTCACCGCCAACCACTCCATCACGGCCACGTTCAGTCCCCTCGTCTTCACCATCACGGCAGCCGCCGAAGCCGGTTGCGCGATCAGTCCGGCGGGCAACGTGCCGGTGGGATACGGCCGGAATCAGAGTTTCACCTTCACCCCCAATGCCGGCAATGATGTGATCGTGGACGGCGTGGATCAGGGCACGCTTGCCAGCTATGCTTTCACCAATGTCACCGCCAACCATCAGATCACCGTGGCCTCCAATCCAGCCATCAGCGTCAGCTACCATATCAACGGCGCCACCACCCCGGCCGAGGGAGCTGGCGCCATCGCCGGTCTGGTGGCCGACGCCAACTGGAACGTCGTGACGAATTCCGGCAATGGCGGTTTTACCGCTCCGGTCCAGGCCTTTCACGACAGCACCGGCGCGAGCGTCAGTCCCTTCACCGTCAAACTTTCGACCAGCAGTGACAGCACCTGGAATACCGTCGGCAACGCGAACCAGATTCTGTTCGGCGATTGGGCTTTGAATGGCGGCGGAACCGCCACCCTGACCAACATTCCCTACGCAACCTACAATTTGATTGTGTATTTCACCGGTTTTGGGGGCAGTCCGCCCAATATTGTCAATTACACCATTGGCGGTACCACGCAAACTCTGACCAATTCCATGGGGTCGCCCAACAACTTCACCGGTTTTGTGCCGGGCAACAATTACGTGGAATTTACGAATTTGACCGCGAGCCACCAAAAAATGACCGTGACGGGGGCGTCGGGCGGGGCCTATGGCATTTCGGCCTTCCAGATTGTCAATGCTGCAGTGACGTGGACGATCACAGCTTCGGCCGGAACCGGCGGCACGATCAGCCCGGCAGGCAGTGTGCCGGCCGGCAACGGTGCAAACCAGACCTTTACGGTCACCGCCAACGCCGGGTATGGCCTCAGCAACGTGGTGGTGGATGGCGTTTCGGTTGGGGCCAACAGCAGCTACACCTTCACCAATGTGACCATGAACCACACGATCAGTGCCGCCTTTGGCAGCGTGCCGCCGCCAGCGCCGGCGCTGGGCGCCGTCACGAGGCCGGGCGGAGTGCCCACCTTCACCTTCGCAACCGCGGCGGGCTACAAGTATTGTCTCGTCTATAAGAACGCGTTGACCGACAGCAACTGGCTGCCGGTCATTGCGCCGCCAAATTTCCCGCCGCCCGCTGGCTGGAGCGCCACCTCGACGGGTTCGCCCATGTCCCTTGGCGACACGAACGCCGCGGGCCAGCGCCAGCGCTTTTATCGGCTCGAAGCGGCAAATCCTTAGGGAACCTCAATGTCTCCAGCGAAGGAAAAAGTTTCCGGCTGGGCGACGCGGGGAGGGCAGCGGCTTGGTGCGGCCCTGGTCGGCGGATGGCGAAGGCAGCCTTTGGTTGGGCCTGAACGAGCGGGGGGCGCGGCGCGATTGCGTTCGCCGGAGATTGTCGGGCCGACTACACATTTTTATGCGTATTGTTTGATGGTCGGTCCCTGCTAGAGTTGGCACAGAATCACGCAAACAACTACCATGAAAAAAACCATGAAAAACACTGCAAGCATCAGCCATTCACCATCCCGTTTCGTCGCCCTGCTGGTGGCGCTGACCCTCGGGTGGTTCCTGCCGGCCTGGGCGGCGCCCATCACTTGGGGGCCGGGGGTCATCATTGCCGGCGACACCGACGTGGCGACCGACGGAACATTCGTCTATGCCTACTATTTCGCGGCCAGTGGCGGACCCACCACGGTGAACGGGGTTGCCTTCACGGCCTCACAAAGCAATACCAGTCTTGGTGGCGGCAATGTGACAATGAACTATTCTGCTGCCCCTTTTTACGCCTACACCGGAACCGGCACGCCATGGACCGGTTTGAGTGCCGCGTATCGGACGGTGCTATCCGGTGGCCCTTATGGCGGGACGCCGACCATTACCTTAAACAACCTCACCAGCGGGCATACCTATCTGGTACAATATTGGGTGAATGACAGCCGCACCGGTTATTCTCCTGCCCGATATGAAACGCTGACCAGCACGGGCGGCAATTCAGTCAACGTCTCCAATAATGTCGCCAATGTCGCCAGTGGGGTCGGGGCCTACGCAATTGGCGTTTTTGTGGCGAGCGGCACCACCCAGGCATTTACGGATACTGGTGGAGGTTCTGGGACTACTGCCCAGATTAACGCCATTCTCGTGCGGGACATCACCGGCTTGGCGGTCAACAATGGCGTTTGGAATACCCTGACCCCCGGGGCAAAATGGGGCACGGCGGCCAACTGGACGGGCAGCACCATTGCCAACGGCTACGGCAGCACGGCCGACTTCAGCCAACAACACATCACGGCCGACACCTCGGTCAACCTGGATGCGCCGTGGGTGATTGGCACTTTGATTTTTGGCAACACCAGTATCGCCACGCCGGCGGCCTGGATTTTGGGAACCAGCACCAATCCCGGATCGCTCTTTATGGCTGGCAGCGCGCCCACCATTCAGGTCACGCCTTTGGGCGGGACCAAAGCCGCCACCATTAACGCAGCCTTGGGCGGCACCAATGGCTTGACTACGACCGGGGGCGGCACGCTGACGTTGGCGGCAAACAATACCTTCACTGGTGGTCTGACCATCAGCAACAGCACGGTCGTGGCACCCACTTGGGCGGCCAGCACATCCGCGCAACCGGTGGGCGAAGGCAACATCACCTTGGCAGGCGGGACATTGAGTTACACGGGTGCCGCCACCACGGCGGCGACCCAGAGTTTTACCAATGCGCCCGGCACAACCAGTTCCCTATTGATCACTCCGACTTATCTGCAATCTTCCGGCCTCATGACTGGCAGTGGCAACTTGAATATCGGCGGCGCCGGCACCACGGGCACCTTGATTTTTCAGACCGCTTCCGGGGTGAATAGTTTCTCCGGCACGATCACCATTGGCAATGGCGGATTGCAACTGAATCAGTGCGATCCCGGCGCCAATGCCGCTTTTGTGCTCAATTCCGGGGGAGCCTTGAATATCCTTTCCACCGCCGCCGCCGCGACCCGGACGCTGGGTTCGCTTTCCGGCAACGGGACTCTGTCGGGAGGGTACGGTTATACCACCACCATTCAGATTGGGAGTTTGAATACGAGCACGGTGTTTTCCGGGATTATTCAAAATAACAATGGCAAGCTGTGCGCGCTCACCAAGATTGGCACCGGGTCCCTGGCGCTGGCCGGCGCGAACACTTATGGCGGCGGGACGACCTTGAGCAACGGCACGTTGTGTGTCAACAGTGCCACGGCGCTGGGCACGAATACCCTGACCATTGCCGGCGGCGCGCTGGACAACACCTCGACTGGGCCGAATACGCTGGCCAACAACAATGCGCAGATTTGGAATACCAACTTCGCCTTTATCGGCACCCAGAATTTGAACCTGGGCAGCGGTGCGGTGGCGATGACGAATGGCAGTCTGCAAGTCACGGCCAGCGGAGGTAATCTGACGGTGGGGGGCGTGATTTCCGACTCCGGGTTGGGCTACGGTCTGACCAAACTGGGCGCCGGCACGCTGACCTTGACCAATGCAAACACCTACAGCGGCGCCACCACGATCAGTGCCGGCAGTCTGGTGGGCGTGGCCGGGGGTTCCTGCGCGAGCAGCGCGATTTCCGTGGCGGCGACTTCCGGGAATACGGCAACGCTGGGCGTTTCCGTGCCCAATACCGCAAACCAATGGACATGTTCGAGCCTGACCGTGAACAATGCGGGCACCAGCTCTGGATTGGGCTTCAATTTTGGCTTGCTGCCCCCCGGCACCAGCGTGGCTCCGCTTAACGTGGCTGGCGCGATAACTTTGACCACTGCGCCAACGATAGCGATTGCTGGAGCCAGTCTCCCGATTTCGGGCGTCCCGGGGTATCCGCTGGTGACGTGGGGTTCGGGTTCGCCGACGACCAACGGCATGGTTTTGACCCTGCCAACGCGGATTGCAGGCAATCTGGCCATCGTTGGTAACACGCTCTATCTACAAATCACCGGCTCCACCGAACCTTTGACCTGGCAGCCGGGGAACGGCAGTTGGAACACCACGCAAAATCTCTGGGAAGACAACACCGCCGCCACGACCGCATACATTGACGGCACGCCGGGCGACTCGGTCCTGTTCAACGACACGCCGGGCGCGGGCAGCTTCCTGGTGACCCTGAATAACACATATCAACCCGCCAGTGTGACCCTGAACAACACCAATGCCAACTACACCATTTCGGGCACGGGCGCGATTGGGGGCAGCGGCACGACTTTGACCAAGAATGGCAATGGCACTTTGACGCTGACCACCACCAACACCTTTGGCGGCGGCGCCATGCTTAATGGGGGCATGCTGGTGCTGGCGGCCCCGAACACCTTCAGTGGCGGCGTCACGGTCAACGGTGGCACACTCGATTTGACCGTCTCCAACGCCTACAGCGGCGGCACGACGGTCAACGGCGGATCGGTGGTGGTGACCGCCCCGAACAACTACAGCGGCGGCACGACGATCAACAGTGGCAGCGTGCAGTTGGGCGATGGCGTTGCCAATAACGGTTCCGTCACGGGCCTCATCACGGACAACGCCTCGCTGGTGATTGCCAACCCGGCGGCGCAGACTAATAACAACGTGATCAGCGGCACGGGTTCAGTGACGAAGTCTGGAGCCGGCACGCTCACCGTGAGCGCGGCCAACACCTTCGCCGGCGGCATGAACATCAACAACGGCATGGTGGTGCTAGGCAGCGGCACGCCGCTGGGTTCAACGGCCACCAACACCGTGATTGCCAGTAGCGCCACGCTGGATTTGGCGGGCAACGCCACCGCGCTGAACAACCCGGTTGTGGTGAGTGGCGGCGGTGTGGGCGGCACCAATGCCATCACCTCGTCGGCCCAAATTGCCAGCCCGTACATCGGGCTGCGCTACGTCACTTTGGCCGGTGATGTCGTACTTAATGCAGCCACCCGTTGGGACATCGGCAACAATAATTCTTCCGGCGGCACGATCACGGGTGCGGGTCACAAGCTGACCGTTTGTGGCACCAACGATGTGAGTTGGAACTATCTTGGTGAAACCGATTTGGGGGATGTTGTGGTAAGCAACCGCACCCTGTATTTGCAGGGCAATACGACGCTGGGACGCACCGCCAACACGGTTTATATCTATCCCGGTTCAAGCCTAAACTTGTATGGTAGCGGACTGAATATCACCAAGCCCCTGGCGCTGAACGGCGGCTCCCTCGCCAACGGCAGTGGCAGCCCGACGTATTCCGGGTCAGTTACCGTGAATGCAAACTCCACCATCTCCGCGGCGGGGACATTCAACATCAGTGGCGTGATTTCTGGCACGAATGCCCTGACCTTCACGGGCGGTACGACGGAGTTGACCGCCACGAACCCATTCTCCGGCCCGGTTACGAACAGTTCCGGGACGTTGCAATTTGGCGATGGCGTGGCTAATCTCGGCTCGGTGGTGACGACAAACATCGTGGACAACGGCGGCACGGTGACCTTCGCCAATTACACGAACCAGAGTTTTACAGGAACAATCAGCGGCTCCGGCAGCGCGAACCTGGGCAAGTCCGGGCCCGGCGCGCTGACGCTGAATCTGGCGGGCACCAATGTATTGAGCAGCGTCATCATTGGGAACGGTTCGGCGACAATCAACAACGCCACCTTGAAATTGTCTGGCAATCTTGGTGCTTATGGCTCGGCTACGCCGGTATTGAATCTGAACAACGTGACCAATAGCTCCTCAGGGGTCTATGTCGGCTACACAGGCAATACCACGGGCATCCTGAATGTGAACAGCGGCAGTATTAGCGCCAGCAGCTACCTTTTCATCGGCTATGGCTCTGGCGCCAATCCCAGTACGCTGAACATCAACGGAGGCGTCCTTTCCGGCAATCCATGTTACTTGACGCAGCATGGCAACGGGTATTTGTGGCTCAACGCCGGTGTGTTGCAGGTTCCCTTCATTGAAAGCCTGTCCACCACATCAGTTGAGAACTATGCGCATCTGTATTTCAACGGTGGCACCTTGAGGGCGACCACGAGCACGGCCAACTTTATCTATGCCAACTTGAATGACTGCAATGTCAGCACGAACGCCTCGACGATTGACAACAACGGATACGCCATCACCATTCCGATGGCCATCCAGGAGGACGCCAATCTTGCGGCCATTCCCGCCACGGATGGCGGTCTGATTTTCACCGGCACCAACACGACCACGCTGACGGGGGCGAATACTTACACTGGGCCGACGGTGGTGGAAAACGGCAATTTGGTGACCAGCGCGACCTACCTGACCGGCGGCGGTTCATTGGTGGTCAGCAATTCCATCTTGAACCTAAATTCCACTCCAAGTTCGCTCAATGCTGCCAACGTGGGGATCACCAACAGCACGTTGGTCTTCAATCTGGGCAATCTGGGCATTTCCGGTCTTCCAGGCTATCCGCTCATCAATGCTTCTGGCAACTATGCTTCGGCTGGCACCATTCACATGACGATTCAAGGCGGTGGCCTGACGGCCGGCAACCTGGTGCTGGTGCATTACGCCGGCACGGAGCAGAACGCCGCCGCTTATGCGATCCCGCACCTGCCCACCGGTTTTTCTGCCACGGTACTCGATGATACGGCCAATCAGAATATCACGCTGGTGGTTAGTGCCGTACCGGCGGCCCTGACGTGGACTGGATCCTCCAGCACTTGGGACACCAACGATACCGGGAATCTGACTTGGGAACTGACCTCTGACCTGGCCACGCCCGAGTACTATGCGCAAAATAGTTTGGGCGGACCGTCCATCACTTTTGATGACAATGTCGGTTCCGGTATGACGGCCATCAGCCTGAGCGAGGCCGTCAGTCCGCTAACGGTTACCATCAACAACAACAGTTACAATTATTCGCTGACCGGCGCCGGCAAGATCAGCGGAGCCGCCTCGCTAACCATGACCGGCATCGGCACATTTGTGCTCGGCACGGCCAATGACTACACCAACGGCACTACCCAGACGGCCGGCGCACTGGTCCTGACCAACGGCTCGAATCGCTTGCCCGCCAGTGGCGCCCTCACCCTGGCCGGCAATACTGTCCTGGATCTCGGCCTGAACAGTCAGGCGATTGGCGCGTTGACGGCCACTAACACGGTCAGTTCCACCTCCATCGTTACCAACGGAAATAACCTGACCATCAACGGCTCGGTCAACGTGGGTGCCTACGGGCCGGCCGCGTTTGTGACGTTAGACACGAGCAGCCTCGGTTCGCTGACGATGAACGAACCCGCAGGCGCGATTTCCGTGGGCGGCAGTTATCTGGCCACGGCGGATTCCTATGGTGCCACCTGGCTGTTGCCGGCCAATTCCGCGCTGACGGTCAACTCGATTTCGATTGGCCAGGGCGGAACGGCCAACGCTGGCGGCATCACCAACCTTGGCACGATGGAAATGGGGCAGCTCAACGCAATTTACGCCAGTCAAATCTCGCTGGGTGCCATCCGCTCGGCGGGCACGCTGGAATTTGAGCCTGGCTTGATCAATCCGTCGGTGACACTGCGCAACACCAACGGCGGCAACAGCCGGGTGAGTTTAATCACAGTTGGGCAGAATACTGCAGGCGGCACCGGACAGTGCTTTGGGTTGATGGACTTTAGCGCGGGATCAGTGGACTTGATGGCCACCAATATGGTGCTGGGCTATATGCCACTGAACAATGCGCCCGTGTCGCCCGGCACGGTGATCATGAGCAACGGCGTGATGGACATTTTGAATCTCACGCTCTCGAGAAATGCCGTCGCGGGCGGCACCGGCGGCCAGAACGGCACCTTCGAGCAGGATGCCGGCACCAACAAGGTGCAGACGCTGGTCTTGGGTGACAATCAAGGTATCACTGGCACACCCACCCTGACCGCCGTTTACAACTTGAATGGCGGCTTGCTGGAGGCTTCAAACATTTCAGCCGGCATCGGCACGTTTAACAATGCCAGCACCCGGATCATCAATTGGAATGGTGGAACCATCCAAAACTACGACAATGCAACCCCCTTGAGCCTCAATGGGGTGGCTGGCGGCTCCATTGGCCTCGTCCTCGGCACGAACAGCCCGACGATCTTCAGCCCGACTTCCGGCCAAACGATCACCGTGGGTCCGAATGCGGTTCTCAGCGACAGCAGCAATGGTCCGGCCACACTCGTGGTGGCCGGTGCGGGTACGCTGCAAATCAACTGCACCGATAACAGTTTGGGCGGCATCGTGGTCTCGAATGGTGTCTTCGGTGGAACGGGCACCTTAGCCGGTACGCTCGCAGTCAACCCTGGCGCCACGCTGGCTCCTGGAACCGCGGCCATTGGCACCTTGACCGTGAACAATAATTTGAATCTGTCCGGCAATCTCCTGTTCAAATTGAACAAAGCTCTGACGCAGTCCAACGACTTGGTGGTGGTGACCGGCGGTCTGACCAATCTCGGCATGGGAACGCTCACGCTGACCAATATCGGTGTTCCCACCTTGGCGAACGGCGACACCTTCCAGTTGTTCAGCCAGCCGGTGTTTGGCGGCGGCAGTTTCGTCATCAATCCGCCCACTCCGGGCGCCGGCCTGGCCTGGACCAATCAATTGGCTCTGAATGACACCGTTGGCGTGGTGTCACTGGTGACCATCGCCGCCAATCCGACGAACCTCAGCTACAGCGTCAGCAGCGGTGTGCTGACGATGACCTGGCCGCAGGATCATCTGGGCTGGCTGTTGCAATCCAACTCCGTGAATCTGGCGGCGCCCGCCGATTGGTATGACCTTTCCAACACGGCCACGGGGACGAGCTACAGCATTTCGATCAATCCGGCGCAAGCGAACGTGTTCTATCGGTTGCGCCATCCGTGAGGCCGCGAGTCCGGCTGGATCAGTTTCCGCCAGTTTATGGGTCTGGCGGGAAGTTAGACGGTTGGTTTGAGGCAAGTCCGGCCCGCAGCGTTTGGGTTTCGCTGCGGGCCGGCAAATTTGATGTGTGAAGAGATTGTGGCCTGTGAAAATTAAAAATATGAAAACGACGCGGGCGTTCACCTGCTCCAAGAAGGTGCCCATCGGCGGCAATTTTCTCTATGAAGATGGCAGCGTGCGGTGGCGGAAATTCAATTTGAGCAACCTTGGCGGCACGATCAAAGTGGGAGCCGCCGGCTCGCAGTGGGTTGTGTTTTACTGGCCGGCCGATCTGGACACCGGCCCGTGGTGATGAAGCATTGTAAAAATCAACTTCGGCGCCTCATTCTGCCGCTGTGCCTGCTGGGCGTCGGTCTCAGCCTCCCGGGGCGGGCGGCTTCCATCACCTGGAATTCGGCGGCCAATATTGACGGCGACACGGACGTGGCATCTGATGGATCCTTGGTGTATGCCTACTATTTCGCGGCCAGTGGCGGACCCACCACGGTGAACGGGGTGGCGTTCACGGCGTCACCAAGCGCAACCAGCCTTGGTGGCGGGAATGTGACGATGAACTACTCTTCCGGCCCTTATTACACATACAACGGAACAGGCAGTCCGTGGACCGGTTTGAGTTCCGCGTATCAGACCGTGCTCGAAGGTGGCCCTTATGGCACCGCTGCGGCCACAATTACCCTCAACAATCTGACCAGCGGGCATGAGTATCTGGTGCAGTTTTGGGTGGATGACAGCCGCACCGGTTATACTCCCGCCCGATATCAAACACTGACCAGCGCGGGCGGCAACTCGGTCATCGTTTCCAACAATGTGTCCAATGTCGCTAATGGCCTCGGGGCATACGCGATTGGCGCTTTTGTGGCGAGCGGCACCACCCAGACATTTACCGATACCGCCGGGGGGTATGGGAGTATTTCCCAAATTAATGCCATTCAAGTGCGGGACTTGACCGCAATTTCTTCATACCTCTACAAGGCCAACAACAACAACAATTTGAACCTCAACTCCAGTTGGGTTGGCGGGATGATTCCTGGCTCCACCAATATTGCTGTTTGGGATACCCCGGTCACTTCTTCCAATGCCGTGAGCCTGGGCGGCAACACAAGCTGGATGGGCTTGCGGGTGGCCAATCCGGGTGGCGCGGTGACTATCAATGACACCAATACACTGATCCTCGGCGCATCGGGTATTGATCTGTCCTCCTCCGCGGTAATGGTGAACCTGGACTGTCCGATAAGCAACAGCGTGAGCGCGTCTTGGAACGTGGCGGCGAATCAAGTGCTGAATGTCATCGGTGGGGTTGCCTCGGGCGGCAGCACCGTGACCACTTCCCTGACCGGTCCCGGCACCGTGAATTTTTCCGGCGCCAACGCGCTTGGCGCGCTCAGCGTTTCCGCCGGCACCGGGGTTTTGAATGCCGGCTCCATAACGGCGGTAAACGGTGGCACGGGCACTTTTAGCGTCACGGGCACGGGCGCTTTTCTCCAGACCGGTGGCTCCATCGGGGTGTCTGGTTACACCATGGTTGGTTATCCCACCGTCAGTTCCAATCCGGGGCAACTCATCCTCACGGGCGGCACGTTTGCAACCACCGCCGAATTTTTGCTTGGTTACGGCGGCAACGGGGTGATGACCATCGGCGGCACGGCGGTGGTGACCGGCCAGGGCAATCTCCGCTTTGGTCAGGCAGGCAGCGGGACGGTCAATTTATTCGGCGGCTTGCTGACGGTCAGCACTTGGAGCACTGGGGGTGGCGGTTCAGCGAATATGTTGCTGCTCAGCGGCGGCACACTGGCCTATGGCGGTGGCGGTGGCGCGATTTGGGGGCCGGTGTCCGGACTCACGGCTTATGTCAGCACCAATGCGTCCGCCCTCAGCGACAACGGCAAGACTTTCAGCATCGCGCAGCCATTGCTGCATCACCCGGCTTTGGGGGCGACGGTTGACGGGGGGATAATAAAGATCGGGGCCGGAAATCTTACGTTGTCGGCAACGAACACTTACACCGGCCCGACCAGCATTTCCAATGGCATGCTGACCGTCAATGGCGCGTTGAAGGGCGCCGGCAATGTGAGCGTGTACAGCGGCGCGGCGCTGGGCGGAACCGGCGTGGTGGCAGGTGCGGTTTCCGTGCTGGATGGAGGCACGATTGCCCCGGGTGCGGGTACGCTTACCGTCAGCAATCTCACCTTGGGGGCCAATGCCAACCTGGTTTTTACTTTGGGCACGGCCGGCAGCCCATCCAGCGGTTCGCTGAAGGTGAATGGCAATTTGGTTCTGGATGGAATTCTCAATGTTTACGACAACGGCAACATGAGCACGGGGGCGGTTTATGCTGTCATCAATTACACCGGCGCGCTGACCAATCGCGGTCTCGTGGTCAATCCCAATACCCAATGGAATGTTGCCGTGGATACCAGCGTGACAAACTATGTCCAGTTGACGGCGACGCAAAAATATCCTTTTTTGGAAATCACCAACGGCGGTTTCGCCGTCACGAGCACGTACACAAACTTGGGCGGCTTGATTCATGGTTCGGTGACGCTTCCCTTGTGGTATGAAGTGCGCGACCAGACCAACCGCCTGTGGGATTATGGCTCGCTGACGCCCAATTCGCCCTGGTCCATTACGGTTCGTCACCTGCGCGGGGGCACCAACACCGTCACGCTGTTCGCGCAGGATGCTTCCGGCAATTTCCAAAGCAACAGCGTCCCGTTGGTGATGAGCTTGGGCAGCAATTCGCCCGCGCGGCCGCGGCCGACGCCGGCGGAAATCTGGTGGGGCGGCACATGCCACAATTCCATTCCCAACCCCAGCGGCCCCGCCGGCACCTACCTCACCTATTCGGCGCTGTCGCAGTTGATGAACACCAATTTGAGCTGGAATTTTGTGAAACAATATCAGGATGGATTTTTCCTGCATGGCTACGTGTGGGTGAACGGCGCGGCACGCATGACCAACTGGGCGCAGGTCGGCCAAAGTATCAGCCGCCAGCTCCTGCCTTACAATGGAAAGTATTGGCTCGAAGACGGCTGGTCGGCGGTAACCAACGACATGAGCTATGGTCAGACGTCCGCCACGGGGCAGAATGGCGACCTGAACAATATGTTCTCCGTCGGCTGTGTGGTGGGTGAAATCAGTGAAGACAGCGGCGCGAATTGGAGCCAGTTCTGCGCCTGGCATCCCGACTGGCCCACGAATGATATTCAGTGTCTGATGATCGGCAACACCAACAACGCGAGTCCTGCATATCCCTATCCCAGCGGGCAGTGGCGTGACTACGCCACGGGTTTTCATGCGCTCCGGCCCGGGGTCAAATTCGGCTGGACGTGGTCGCCGGTCTGGTTTCATTGGCAAAACGGCCCCGCCTTGGACGGCGACGCGGGTGTTTTCACCATTACCAGCAACGGGACAAATTATCCATTTAATTGGGACTTTTATTACTGCATGAACGACACGGTGGCGGTCAACCGCAGCGTCGGCGTGCCTTATTCCTTTGCTTCGGATTGCCCGTGGGACTATTACGGATTCAACGGCAGCCTCGCGACCGGCCCGCAAAATCGCCAAAAAATCCGCAATTACGAGCAATGGCTGCAAGCCCAATGTCTGCGCCACACCATGATCTGCAACTATTCGCAGCTAAATTCGTCGGATACCAATGTCTGTGATTTGGCCTATGAAACCAACAGTTTGAACACCATGTATCTGCACCAGCAGGAGGGCGGACGGGCGAACTCATATCGCTTTGAATCCTGGTATGCCGACCCGTATGCGGTGGTGCCGGAAACGCAGCCGGGCACCTATACGCACCTCGCATTGTCGGCCATCAAATACATGAAAGGCATCAAGGACACGAATGGCACGCTGGAACCCTTGAATCTGGGATTGGTTGCGCTGGGAGCGACCAACGTGATTTCCATCACCAACAACGGTGACGTAGCGTGCCTGCCGGCGCTTACGGTGAGCGAAACCGGCACTGGCTATTTAGTGGCCCGGTACTTCAACCAGGCGGGCCTGGACATCACCGCGCAAATACAAAGTGCCGAGGGATATTGCCATACGAACATGCTGCAGCCCGGCCAGTCAACGACGATTACGCAGTTTGTGGGGGCGGTGGCGGGGGCGGCGCCCACTTCCACGCGGAACTTCACGTTTGAGGTGTTCTGGAATCCACAGGATCCGACCGGCGTCGTGCGCGACCGGAAATCTGTGAGCGTGACCGGGGCAGCTGCGGCCACGGCCAATCCCCTGGCGTGGTATAGATTTGAAAACAACGCCACCGACAGCAGTGGCAACGGGTTGAACCTGACGCTGGCAGGCAATCCCGGATATGCGAGCGGTTGTGTGGGACAGGCGTTGAGCTTGAACGGCGGCAGCCAGACGGCAACGGCTGGCTATAACAGCCTGTTTGCGCAAAACAGCTACACCGTTTCAGAGTGGATCTACCTGACGAACTACCCGGCGAATGGAACCAGCTACAATCTCCTTTCTACTCGCACCACGGCCAACACCTACGGTTTTGATATACAGATTTTCAATCCTAGTGGGACACCCTACGTGCATGGTGATGTTGGCACGGGCTCGGCTTGGATCAACACGGCCGTGGACATGCCGGGCAGCACGCCTTCGTTGAACACCTGGCACCTGATTACCTATGTGGTGGACAACGGGGCCAAGCTGATGAGTTTGTATTTTGACGGCACCTTGGTGAATACCTACAACGTGCCGGCTGGTAGCACGCCGTTATTCATGAAGTCAAATCAGACCTTGCAGTTGCTGGGCAGCGTCGGCGGAGCGTATCGTTTGGACGAGCTGCGGATTTATGGCAGCGCGCTCAATGGCGGGCAAGTGGCCGCATTGTCTGTGCTGGCGCCTTCGAATACCGCGCCCATTCTGGCCACGATTCCCAACTGCACGCTGACGGCAGGCCAGGTGCTGATATTCACCAATAGCGCCAGCGATCCCGATTCGCCGCCGCAAACGTTGACCTTTAATCTGCTTTCCGGACCGGGAGGCGCGACCGTCAACCTGACCAACGGAGTTTTCTCGTGGCGGCCAAGTATCGCCCAGTCGCCGACGACGAATATGATTTGGGTCACGGTGGCTGATAATGGCACACCGAGCTTGAATGCCACCCAGAGTTTTGTGGCGACCGTCTTGCCGCCGGTGAATCCGACGCTGGGGACTGCGAGACCCGCCATCAACAACGGGATGTTCAACTTGCAGGTGAACGGCAACAGCGGACCGGATTATATTTTGTATGGAGCTAGCAATTTGACACCGCCGGTCAATTGGCAGCCGCTGAAGACAAATCTTTCGGCTGCGCCGCCCTTCACGTTCAGCGACCCAGCCACCAATGCCGCCGCCAAATTTTATCGAGTTCAACTCGCGCCATGAATATAGAGGATCAAAACCTCCCCAGCCTGAGAACAGCACAACCGGTCCGGAAGCCTTGGTTCACGCGGGCAATCGTGCGCTATATGGCCTTGGCCGCCATGCTGCAAACTTCCGCGCAGGCCGGGTCAATGGCGGTTGCTGATTTGCGCTGCGAAGACCGACAGGAATCGCCAGTGGTTTTAGAGACGAATCCCAGATTTAGTTGGGTGAGCAAATCCGATCAGCGCGGCCAAACGCAAACCGCCTATCAAGTGAACGTCGAGAACGCTTGGGATAGTGGCAAAGTGCAATCAGACCAGTCCTTGTTTGTGCCCTATGCAGGAAAGGCGCTTGAGCCGGATGAGGTTTATCGGTGGCGCGTGCGGGTTTGGGACAAAGACGACCAAGTCTCAGCGTGGAGTCCGGCCGCCGAGTTCTCCATCGCGCCCAAGTCGTGGCCGGCAAAATGGATTGCCGCGCGTGAGGTGCCAATGAATCCGCCGCGCGGACAGCGAATGATTCCCGCGCCCCTGACCCCGGGAGTGTTTACCAATGTTCCCTGCCAGCGCCAGAAGGCGATTTTGATGCGCCGGGAAATGAACGTGGCAGCCCAGCCGGTGCGCGTACTGGCGCGCGTGGCGGGAATGGGCTTTGTGAAGTTGATCATCAACGGGAAGCTGGCGGACGAACGCGCCATGTCGCCGCCGCTGACGGACCTGACAAAGCGGGCTTATTACAATTCCTTTGATGTGACGGAATTGGTCCGCAAGGGCAACAATGCTTTTGGTTTGTTGCTGGGCAACGGTTATTTCAGCTCGCCCAGTCGCGGCTGGGCCAAATGGTATGGCGTTGGCAACGAACCGGTGGCTTCGGTGGAAATGGACATAACCTTCGGCGATGGCAGCAAACAAATCATCTCCACGGATGAGAATTGGAAATGGTCCACCGCCGAAATCACGTTGAATGATTTCTTTGCCGGCGAAACGCAGGATTTGCGGCTCTCACAACCCGGCTGGAACGGAATCGGCTTTGACGACCGCCATTGGCAACCGGTGGCGGTGGTGGCGGGTCCGCCGGGAAAATTGCAGCCCAACCCCTGCCCCGCCGTCCGCGTTTGCGAAGAAATCCTGCCGGTGGCGGTGCAAAGCAATCGCTACGTTTTCAACGCCATGTATTCCGGCTGGCCTTGGGTCAAAGTCAGCGGCAGGCCGGGCCAGCCGGTGACGATTGGAGGTTCAGCGAAATATCAATTTCTCTTGCAAGGCGGGCGGCAGGAAATCTTGGAGCCGCAGTTCGTCGTGCAATCCATCGGGCCAACGCTCACGCTGCAAGGCGTGAAACCGCCGCCGTTGAAAAATGTCCGCATCAAATGGGCGCACGCGGATTTGCGAAAAACCGGGGATTTTTCTTGCTCCAGCGATTTCTTGAATCACGTCTATGACGCCGAAGTGCGGACCCACTTGAGTTACACCTACGATTTTCCGATGGATCCGACCCGCGAGAAAACCGGCTGGACCCAGGATGCGCAAACGATGTTTGATTCGGCGGCATTCATGACGGACATGGCGGCGGTGTATCGGCGCTGGTGGACCGATTTTCGGGACAGCCAGACGGCGGACGGCGCCGCCGGTTCGGTGGCTCCGATGATTTGGGGCGGACAGGACCATATCTGGGATGACCCCTGGTGGAGCGGCATGATCATCTATACGCCCTGGAAACATTATGAATATTACGGCGACAAAGAATTCCTGGCCAAGGCCTATCCGGCGATGCAGGCTTATCTCGCCTGGCTTGGCCGCAAGGCGGATGCCGACGGATTGATGCATTGGGCGGGCGCGTCGGATTGGATTGAGGTTGGGATAGATGGCTGGGGGCCGCCGAAACGGACGCCGACTTATCTGGTGTCCACCTGTGCGTGGTATCTTTACGCGGATATTCTCTGCCAGTCGGCGGAAATTTTGGGTAAAGCTGAAGATGCCCACCATTATGCGACCGTGGCTGCGCAGATCAAAGCGGTGTTCAATGCCAAGTGCTTTAATGCTGTCACCGGGATTTATGCCAATGCCACCAACAGCCAGACGGCTTTGATCCTGCCGTTGTGTCTTGGCATGGTGCCCGCCGAGCAAAAAACGCTGGTGTTGCAGCGGCTGCAAGCGAACATTCATCAATGGAAGAATCATCTGAGCACCGGCTTTGTCGGCACTCCTTATCTGCTGGAAGGACTGCCGGATTTCGGCTTGGCGGAGCTTTCTTATCAAATCGTCAACCAGCGCGATTATGCCGGTTGGAATACGCTCATCACCGACGGCGTGATGAAAGAAACCTGGCGCGGCGGCATGGCGCAAATGCCCAGCTTGGGCGGCTCGGTCGGTCAGTGGTTTTACCGGACGCTGGCGGGCATTCGACCGGCCGCTCCCGGTTTCAAGAAAATCAACATCCAGCCCTCGATTGTGGGCGATTTGAAATGGGTCAAAGCCCACTTCGACTCTCCTTACGGCCGCCTTGTCAGCGAATGGCAGCGCCACGGAGAACAGCTTAATTTGAAAGTAACGATTCCCGTAAATACGACCGCCACGATTCACGTCCCGACTTCATCGCCGGCCTCGGTCGAAGAGTCCGGCAAGGCCTTGGAGAAAGCTCGCGGCGTCACGGTGCTGGCCACCAATGCAAATGAGGTAATCTGTGAAGTGGGCAGTGGAACGTATCAATTCACAACGGATTTCCGAACCCGGTGAAGCCTGGTGTCGGAATTTACTGTCGCCGGCCGAATTTTCTGCCGGCTGAATTGCCTGTCGCGGCTGAATTGGCTTTCTCCATTAGCACACAACTGCTACCATTCCCCAAATTAACCAAGCCTCCAACCAGATTATAAATATCATGAAATGCATAACTTCTCTCCTGTGCTTCCTGCTCGGCATCGCCGGCTTTGGTTCCGGCCTCGCTGCCCAGCTGGAAACTGATTTTCTCACGCCGCCGCCGGCGGCGCGGCCGTGGGTCTATTTCATGGTCATGGATGGCAACTTCACGCGCGAGGGTGTCACCGCCGATTTTGAGGCGATGAAACGCGCCGGCATCGGGGGTGTGATTTTCATCGAGGTCAACGTGGGCATTCCGCGCGGGCCGGTGAAATTCATGAGCGCGGAGTGGCAGGACCTGTTCGCACATGCCGTCGCCGAAGCCGACCGGCTGGGATTGGAATTGGCCCTCGCCACCGGCCCCGGCTGGTGCGGCGCCGGCGGGCCGTGGATCAAGCCCGACGAGGCAATGCAGCATCTCGTCGGCAGCGAAACCAACCTGCCCGGCGCGACGCACTTTGACGGCGTGCTGCCACAACCGCAGCCACGCACACCGTATTTCGGCAAGGGCACGCTCACGCCGGCGCTGGCGAAAGAGTGGAGCAGTTTTTACCGCGATGAATGCGTGCTGGCTTTTCCCACGCCGGAGGGCAATGCGCGCCTTGCGGACATCGGCGAGAAAGCCATTTATTACCGCGATCCCTATTCCTCGCGCCCCGGCGTGAAATCGTTTTTGCCCGCCCCGGCGGAGTTTGCGGCATTGCCGACCAACGAGTGCATCGCCGCCAGCCGCATCGTGGATTTGACCGGCAAACTGCAACCCGACGGCCGGCTCACTTGGGACGTGCCGCCGGGCCACTGGACGGTGATGCGATTCGGCCGCACGCTAACCGGACAGACCACGCGGCCCGCGCCGGAACCCGGCCTTGGCCTGGAAACCGACAAATTCAGTCGCGCGGCAATGGCAGCGCATTTCAAAAATTTCATTCAGCCGCTGGCCGAACGCAATCGCGCCCACATCCATGCCGACCGCGGATTCACCACGCTCCATTTCGACAGTTGGGAAATGAGCGCGCAGAATTGGACGAAAAATTTCCGGCCGGAATTTTTGAAACGCCGCGGCTACGATCCCCTGCCCTGGCTGCCGGCGTTGAGCGGCCGCGTCGTGGGCAGCGAGGAAATGTCTGAGCGTTTCCTGTGGGACTTGCGGCAGACGGCGCAGGAACTGGTCATTGAAAACCAAATCGGCGGCATCAAAGAACTCGGCGCAAAACTGGGCCTGAAAAAATTGTCCGTTGAGCCTTACGATTTGAATCCCTGCGCCGATTTGGAACTCGGCGCGCCGGCGGACGTTCCGCAATGTGAGTTTTGGGGGCAAGGCCATGGCTTTGCGACGGAGTTCAGCGCGTTTGAGGCGGTTTCCATCGGCCACACGCTGGGGCGCCCGATCATTGCCGCGGAGTCATTCACGTCCGCGCCGGGCGAAAATTGGCAACTCTTCCCCGCCGCCATGAAAAACCAGGGCGATTGGGCGCTGTGCTGCGGCATCAACCGCTTCATCTTCCACCGCTATCAACACCAGCCCTGGCTCGACCGCGCCCCGGGCATGACCTTTGCCAATTACGGTGTTCACTGGGACCGCACGCAGACCTGGTGGGATATGGTCCCGGCGTTTCATCTGTATTTGTCACGTTGTCAGGCCTTGCTGCGGCGCGGGCTGCCCGTCGCGGACGTTTTGTATCTCACGCCCGAAGGCGCGCCAATGGTTTTCCGTCCGCCGGCTTCCGCAATGACCAGCGGACTGCCCGATCGGCGCGGCTACAATTTTGACGGCTGCGCGCCGACCGCGCTATTACAGGATGCCACGGTGAAAAATGGCCGCATCACGTTTCCCAGCGGCATGAGTTACCAACTGCTGGTGCTGCCCGAATTTGAAACGATGACGCCGCGCCTGCTCGCGAAAGTCAAAGAGTTGGTGGAGGCCGGCGCCACGGTCATCGGCACGCCCCCCGCAAAATCGCCGGGCTTGGAAGATTTTCCGAACTGCGATGCCGCGGTGAAAAAGCTGGCGGCAGAATTATGGGGCGAGGGCCAGCCGGTTGCGGAACGCAGCCTTGGCAAAGGCCGTTTGATTCTTGACGCGGCGGCCCGCCAGCGAAACCCCGCCGATAAAATCACCAACCAAACCAAATCCAACGGCATCTATCCTGAATATGCCATCACCGCGGAAATCCTGTCCCGCCTGGGCGTGGCGCCGGATTTTACGACGGACGGCGAGGTCCGTTACGTCCATCGGCATGAAGCGGACGCGGAAATCTATTTTGTGGCGAGCCGGACCAACGCCGCACAAACGGCCCATTGCCAGTTTCGCGTCACTGGCAAGCAGCCGGAATTGTGGAATCCCGTCACGGGCGAATGCCGCGATTTGCCTGACTTCGCGGAACACCAAGAGATCACGCTGCTGCCGCTGGAATTTGCCGCCCAGGAAAGTTATTTTGTGATTTTCCGCAAATCCGCCGGGCCGGGAGAGCGGCACGGGCATAATTTTGCCGCCGCGGAAACGGATTTGACACTGACGGCGCCCTGGACGGTTTCGTTCGACCCGAAATGGGGCGGGCCGACCAACGTGACTTTCACCAAGCTGGAAGATTGGAGCCAAAGCACGGAACCGGGCATTAAATTTTATTCGGGCAAAGCGGTCTATCGGACCCAGTTCGACCTTGACCGTTTCGCCACCAGGGGCAAAAAGTATTTCCTTTCGCTCGGCGAAATCAACGGCATGGCGGCGGTGAAGTTGAACGGGAAGGACCTGGGTGTGGCGTGGTGTCCGCCGTGGCGCGTCGCAGTGCCGCAGGAAATTCTCACGGCCAAAAACAACCATCTGGAAATCACGGTTGCGAACCTGTGGCCCAACCGGCTCATCGGCGATTTAAATCTGCCGCCGGAGCAACGGCTGGCATGGACGACCATCAATCCGTTTAAGAAAGATTCGCCGCTGCTGCCATCCGGTTTGCGGGGGCCGGTCGTGGTGCAAAGCGTGCCGGAGAAAAATTAGCCCGCCCGACCGAGTGACACGAAAGTTTACGCCGAAATACGATGAAGAAAGACACCGAGGGAGCATCCAAACAGATATGGCGCTTGAGTTGAAGATGCCGCTCCTGACGGAGCTTGAAAATCTTTTTCGTCTGGTTTTCTACAAATATGTCGCACCTACGATGCTGTTCTTGGATTTGAAGATGTATCGCGGGTTTCGTCTGGTTTGCTACAACTATGCCGCACCTACGGTGCTGTTCTTGGACAAACAAGAATTTTCGGAGGTCTCGCTCTCGGTCGTTTTTGGCAAGGCCATTACAGCAGGCCATTACAGCAGGCCATCACAGCAGCGCATATTCGGAACACCGTAGGTGTGGCATCTTTGTAGTATCCCGTGCCCGAACCATTTCCAGCACCGTAGGTGCGGCATCTTCCGGAAATCATTCCGCGCCGAATTTGAAGATGTATCGCGGGTCGTATTCCACGCCAAACTTTTCCAACAAGGCGACATATTCATCCCGAAATGATCGTCGTATGTGATGGTTCTGCTGGTTCTCGATGTAGCGAATCACCGTGCCAAGTTGGGATCGTGAATGGGAAAACGCGCCAAATCCTTCCTGCCATTCGAAACGCCCGGCCATCCACCGCCGCTCATTGATGAATTTTGAGGAGCCGGCTTTTACGTCCCGTATCAGGTCAGACAATGCAACATCAGGTCGCAGCCCGACCAGCATGTGCAGATGGTCGGGCATATTGTTGATGGCGATCAACTTTTGATTCTGACCGGAAACGATCCCGGTGATGTATTTTTGAAGTTCGTCGTTGTGCGCCGGTTGGATCAGGTATTGCCGGCCTTCCACGGCGAAAATGACGTGAATGTAAATCTGCGTGTAGGTGTTGGCCATGCGCTGAAGATGCCGCTCCTGACGGAGCTTGAAAATCTTTTTCGGATGGTTTTCTACAACTATGTCGCACCTACGGTGCTGTTCTTGGCCCGGCAAAATTCTCGATCGTCTCGCCATCCATCCTGTTTGGCGAGGCCATCACAGCAAGCCATTACAGCAGGCCATTACAGCAGGCCATTACAGCAGGCCATCACAGCAGCGCATATTCCGAACACCGTAGGTGTGGCATCTTTGTAGTATCCCGTGCCCGAACCATTGCCAGCACCGTAGGTGCGGCATCTTCCGGAAATCATTCCGCGCCGAATTTGAAGATGTATCGTGCGTCGTATTCCACGCCAAACTTTTCCAACAAGGCGACATATTCATCCCGAAATGATCGTCGTGTGTGATGGTTCTGCTGGTTCTTTACAACTATGCCGCACCTATGGTGCTGTTTTTGGTCTCAGACCGCTCGTAATATTCCCGGGCAAAGACTCAAGCCGCACGGTGGCGGGCTCCAGGCCGGCGCGCGTGGCCGTCAGCGTGATTTGGCCGGGCGTCAGGGTGGAACGAATGGCCACGCGGTTGATGCCACATTCGGTGTCGAGCCAGAGATTATTCACAGAGTTGGGCTGGCCGCTGTTGTAGCCGCCACGCCAGAGGGCCGGGCCGGCCAGTTTGAAATCCACCCGCGCCTCGTCGGTCGGACAGCGCCGGCCTTGCGCGTCCACCACTTCCACGTCAAACAACGCCACATCCGCGCCGGTGGCCTGCAATCCTTCCGGCGAAACATGGGGCGTCAGCTTGAGCGCCTGGGCGGCGCCCGCCGTTTCGATTTCATCCTGCGCCACCGTTTTGCCGCCGGCTTGGGCCACGGCGGAAATTTTGCCCGGCGCGAATTTGATCTGCGGGAACGCAAAAATATAGCCGTCCCTCGGCGTGCTGGATTTGCCCAGCGATTTGCCATTCACGAACAACTCCACGGAGTCGCAATGGCTGGCCGCCACATAAACCGTCTTCACCGTGTTCGTCGGATAATTCCAGTGGCCAATGATATGGAGGTCCGGCGTGTCGCTCTGCATCACGCGATACACGTAATACGCCTGCTTCGGCAACCGCACCGAATCCACTTTGCCGCTCACGCGGCAAACCTCGCTGCTGTCCTGCCGTCCGTCGGCGTTTGAGTCCGACCAATAAATCGAGGCGTAAGCCGACCATTTGGCATGCGCGGGGTCGGGATTGGATATTTTGTTGATCGCATAGGCGTGATAGCGCGCGGCGGCGGCGAGGCAAAACGTCTCCGAATTCCAATGGTAGGTGTCGTTCGGCCCGGGCTTGAACCCAAAGTGCGGGGGCGAGAAATCGTCCCAAAAACGCCGCGCCGCCTCGTCCCGGAAATCCTCGGTCTCGATAAAGGGCGCGCGGTCGCGCCGCTCGGCGCTGTAGGCGCGGAACAGTTCGGTGGGGCTTTTGAGCGCATCCGTGCGCGGGTCCTGCCCGATCATCACGCCAAAGTAGCCGGCCACGGGCGTGGCGGAAGGTTCGTTCAACGTGCGGCAGCCTACGACGCGCCCGCCGTGCGGATCGAATTGTTTTTGCAAATCCATCATTTGTTGCAAATGCGGCGTGGTGACGCCATTGTTGCCGGCTTCCCAAAATAGAATGCTGGGCGAATTGCGGAAATAGATCATGGCGTCGCGCATGACTTCGGCGCGCTGCTCCCATTGCCGCGCGGCGGCGACCGGCGCCAGCCGCTTGTCCAACACTGGATCGCCTTCCTTGTCGCCGGCCGGACAGACCTCGACGATGCCAGTCCGGTCGCAGGCCCGGACATCCACGGCCTGCGGCGCGATGTGCATCCAACGGATATAATTGGCGTGTGTACTGCGCACCAGCGCCGCGTTGTAATCGTGCATCCAGTCGGGATACGCCTCGCCCAGCCCCGCCCAATCATCCGCGGAACGCTGCGCGTAACCCGTGAGCCAGATAAATTTACCGTTCAGCCAGACCCCGCCGGCGCCCGCGCCGCCTTTGAATTCGGCCTGGCGAAGGCCCGTGGTGATTTTTTGTGCGTCCACAACCTTGTCGTTCACGGTCAGCAGGCACCAGACCGCGTAAAGATTGGGCTGCGCGTCGCTCCAGAATTTCGCGTCCGTCAGCTTGCCGGAGGCCTTGATGACCTCCGTCTCGCCGTTGACCAGATCGGAGGCGTCGCTGTCGAATCTGGCGCACACCTGGCCCGCCGCGTCCACCACCACCGCCGACAGCGTGATGGATTGCTGGTCGCCGCTTTCATTGCGCACTTGCGACTCGAGGTTCACCTCGCAAGTATGGTTCTGCAAATCGAAGTTGGACGGATACACGTAAATGCCGGTCGTCTTCAAATTCTCGTAGAGCGGCAGCGTCTGATAAACCTTACCGGTAAGGTGCAGCGAGATGTCATGGTTCAATCCGCCGTAATTGGGATTGAACGCGCGGCCCATCCACTCGAACCCCGTGCCCGTGCCTTCTTCCTGGTAATCATTGCTGTTATCCACCTTCACGGCGATGATGTTGTCCGCGTCGCCGAAATTCACGAATTCCGTCACGTCGAGTCCTAGCGGGGTGATACCGTTTTCATATTTGCCGGCGGGTTTGCCATTCACCCAAAACCGACCGGCCTGCTTCAAGCCCTCGAATTCGAGAAAAACCTTCCCGTCCTTCGCGCTGGCCGGCAGTTTGAAGTGTTTGCGGTACCAAGTGATGCCCGTCCACGCCCGCCGGTCGCCGCCGCTGTGGCTGATGAAGTCGGTGTAGGAATCCACGTCGTTGTAGGTGTGCGGCGCGCTGACGTCGGCCCATTTGGCATCATCGAAGGCGGCTTGGTCCGCCCCCGGGACGTCCTCGCGGATGAATTTCCAGCCGGGGTTGAAATCATAAATGGCGTGCGGCGAGGCTGGCGGGGTGAATACCTCCGCCGCGCCAAGCGGCCAGGCCACGGCAAACACGATGATCTCGGCGAGTCGCATCAGGTTGTTCATGGGCAAAATTGGAACACAGCAAACCATGGCTGGCAATCGCCAATAGTGGTGATGGGGGGCAAACCAAAATCCGAAGTTGCCTGGGGGGCAGTTGATGCCAGTGCCTGTAGCGCAGACATTCCTGTCTGCGGGTTCACGGGACTTTCCAGTCCCGTGTTTCCGTGCGGGAACTGGCGACTGGAAAGTCGCCAGAACCCGTCCACCCTCCGCAGTGCTACGGAGGACGGGCAGGCTGGAAAGCCTGCGCTACGGGCTGCGGCTTTAATTCTGGTCCGCAGGTGGCAACGGCGCGGGAGGCAACGGCGTGGGCGGTTCCGGCAGGGGTGGAACCGGAGCGGACGGCAGCGGCGCGGGCGGAACCGGCAGGGGCGCTGGCGCGGCATCGGCCGGCGGCGTCGGATCCGCCATAGTGGCCGGCTTGGCCGTCGCCACGGTGTCGGCGCCCGCCAATTCGTCCGGCAGGATGGTAATGGCGATGCGCCGGTTCTTCGCGCGGCCTTCCGCCGTGGCATTGTCGGCGATGGGACGATATTCGCCGTAGCCCACGGCACCCACGCGGCGCGGATCCACGCCGGCCCGTTCGGTGAGGAAATGCACGGCGGCCAGCGCGCGCGCGGTGGACAGCTCCCAATTGCTGGCGAACCGGCTGCGGATGGGCACGTTATCCGTGTGCCCGATGACGTGAATCTTCAAGTTGGGATGCGCCGCCAGCAGAGCCGCAATCTTGCGCATCACCGTTTCCCCGGCGGGTTTCAAAATCGCCTCGCCGGAATCAAACATCACGCGGTCGAGGATGTTCACCGTCAGCTTGCCTTGCAGCTTGGAAATGGTCACGTCCTTGGACTCCAAATCCGAGCGCATTTCCGCCTCCAACCCCTTCGCGGCCTGGGCGGTCTGGTCTTTTTCCTTTTGCAAGTCGGCCACCTGGGTTTGCAGCGCGGCGATCTGCTCGCGGGCCTTTTCATAATCGTTGAGGGCGCCGGCGAGATTGGCGCTGGCCTCATCCAGCCGGGACTGAACGCGCTGGTAGCCGCGCAGCTTCCCCACCGCCGTGGCCCACAGCAGCAGCGCCGCAATCAGCAGCGCGGCCAGGACGCCGGCCACGATCCAGCCCAGCCTGGCCGTGTCCGCGCCGCCCGCCCCGCGATTCGCGCGGGTTACTTGATCAGTAAATGGTTTGCTGTCTTCACTCATGGTGCATCACCTGAAACCGCTTCCATCCTGCCCCTAGAATCCGCCGGGGGCAATAAAAATGGGGGGCGGCGACGGGCGCGTAGCGGCGGACTGGTGTCCGCCGCCGTCTTTTCCTCTCCTAAAAAACCGGCTGCGGATTTCCTATCGAATCTGCCGCAATGGCCTCCCAATCGCGGAAACTGTTGGAATCAAAGCCATGCTGTGATAGTAGCCCGAAGCAATCCCAACGGCGTTGGTGACCAAGGAGGGAACATTGATTTGCCCGTACGAATCGTCACCCCAACCGATGACCGTGCCGTTGGCGAGCAAGGCCAGGGTGTTGAAATCACCGGCGGCGATGGAGACGACGTTGGTCAAGCCCGGCGGAACATTGGTTTGGCCATAACTATTGTCTCCCCAGGCGACCACGGTGCCGTCCCCGCACAAGGCCACGCTGTGCAAATAACCTCCGACCACGGCGGTAGCGTTGGTCAAGCCCGGAGGAACCTCGCACTGGCCGCTGGAATTATCGCCCCAAGCCACCACGACGCCGTTGGTGAGCACGGCAAGGTTGTGATCGCGTCCAGCCGCGATGGCGGATGCGGGCATCCAATTTGGATTGGAGTATTTATAAATTCCCCACGGCGACCCCATGTAATACACCGGCAGGAGCACGACCGGCAGCACGGTCTGGCCATAAGTGTTGTCGCCCCACGCTGTGACGGTGCCGTTGGCCAGCAAAGCCAAGCTGTGGGCGTCGCCGGCAGACACAGCCAAAGGTTGATTGGTGACTGCGGCAGGAATACTGCACTGGCCGGAACCGTTATTTCCCCAAGCGAACAGGGACCCGTCCGCACCGATGGCCAGATTATGACTGGCGCCGGCAGCGATGGAAACAATCGGTGGCAAACGTCCGGGGATGTTTGTCTGGCCGTCGCTATTGTCGCCCCAAGCGACGAGCGTACCGTTTGCGCGCAGTGCGATGGAATGAAAATCGCCGCCCGCCGCGGCAATGACATTGGTCAGTCTGGCGGGGACATTCGTCTGCCCGCCGCTGTCGTCGCCCCAAACCACCAAATGCGAAGCCGCGGCCACCACGCTGACACGGGCGACAGCCGACGTGCTCCCGTACGGATTTGAGGCCGTGACTTGATAGTAGCCGGACCAGGCGGTTTGAATGTTCGAAATGAGCAACGTGGCATTGGTATCGGCGAGCGTTTGCCCGTTGAACTGCCAGGAATAACTGATGGGACTGCTGCCGGTGGCCGGGAAAGCCAGGGTGACGTTCCGGCCCGCTTGGACGACCTGATTCGTCAACGGCCGCACGGGTTGAGGCGGAACATCCACAATCAGTTGCGCAGTGGTGCTGACGATCCGCCCATACGCATTCGTCACCGTGACGTAATAACTTCCAGCCAAAGCCGGGGTTGCTTTCGGCAACACCAGCGAAGAATTGGTTTGATTGGGCAGCGCGCGGCCATTGAAATACCACTGAAAGTGCAGTGGTTGGCTGCCAGTGATCACGGCGGACAAAATCGCGCTGGCTCCTGCCAATACCGAAAACGAAGCCGGTTCCGCCAGGAAGGAGGGAGCGGCCGTCCGAACCGTCAACAGCACGACTTTGCTGGTGACGCTGCCGGCAACATTGGCCACTACCACAACATAACTGCCGGCATCGCCGGCCTGCACATTGGTGATGACCAACTGGGCTCCGGTCGCACCCTTGATTGGTTTCTGGTCAAAGTACCATTGGTACGCCTGCGGTTGGGAACCGGTGGTCGTGACGTTGAACACTGCGGTTGCGCCCGCCGGCAGGTTCAGCGGAGCGGGATTGGAAACGATGACCGGTTTTCCCGGCACCACGCGCACCCGCGCCAGGCTGCTGTTGGTGGATCCGGCCGCGTTGTAAACCAGAACACTGTACACCCCGTCATTGACGGCCTGCGCATTCGTGATCGTCAGCGTGGCGGCGTTGGCGCCATAAATCACCTTCCCCTGGTAGCTCCACAAATAAGTCAGCGGCGGTGTGCCGGTCACGCCCACGGACAGCGTAAAATTCTGCCCGGCGGAAACCTGCACGTTTTGCGGCGGCTGGCTGATGGCTGGCGCGACGATGACGATGATGTTGAGGAAACAATCAACACGGTTGGTGCCGTAGGAGGCGGTACAAGTGACCAGGTTCGTCCCGCCGTAAAAACTTGAGCCGGAAGGGGGAGCGCACACAACGGTGGCCGATGGCGTAGCCGTGGGTGCCGGGTAATTGACGACCACCGAGTTCTGACCCGCCGAGGTATAAACCACGATGTCGGTTTGACAGTTGATGAACAGGCACGGGACCGGCGGAGTCAGGGGATTGAATTCGTAAGTGCCCAGGTCCACCGTCGGCACATTGTTTGAGATGCCCGCCAGGATGCGCGGATTGCCATCGAAATCCGTGGACGGCAATAGCAGTGCGCCGTTGGTGCCGGCATCAATGCATGAGGATCCGGCCAGCAGATGATAGTCGCCGTCCGGTTCACAGGCGAACCAGGGATCGGCGGAGATGTTGCCGGGCAGGTCCGCAATGCTGGAAAAGGTGCCGCCATCAAAAATAAAACCGTTGGTAGCATAGAAATCGTTGGCCAGAATAATTGGCAGGCTGCTTTGAACATAGCTGGTGAGCAACATCGCCGGCGTCCCCACCACGATGTTGCCTTCGATGACGACATTTGCGTAAAAACCCTGACAGGAAATCCCAGCTCCACCATTCCCAACAATTACATTATTGACTTCGAGCGGACCGCGCCCATAAGGCAGGTCAAACGAAATGCCATTCCCCTGGTTCCCGGCAATTATATTCTGAATAATGTTGGGATCGTTGTTGTCGAGCATGCCAATGCCGTCCCCGGCATTTCCCGCAATCGTGTTATTTATGATCGTCGCGGTACATCCATCATACATCCCGACTCCGCCACCTCTATTGTTCACAATCATATTACCTTGAAGCAACGCCGAACCCGGACCGGCGAATTCGGCAGCGGTGGCCGTACAACCGCTGATGTAATTATTCAAAATGCGTGGTGCGGCAGTGTCGCAATAGACACCGAAGAAGCAGTTGATGATCACATTGGAACGGATGACTGGCGACATGTCGTATACAGAAACTCCGTAACTGGCGTTGGTCAGCGTGAACCCATTGAGCAGAGCGTTCGTGTTTTCGCTGTCAATGTTAACCACGGCCTGGCCGGCACCTCCATCAATGATGGTTGATTGCGGACCGTTGACGCTGGTGACAGTGAGTGGCTTGGCCTGGAAATCCAGATTTTCGTAATAAACGCCATTGGTGACCAGCACGGTATCGCTGGTAAAGGAGCTGGCCGCGTCAATGGCGGACTGGATGGTGGGGTATTCCGACGGCACCAGCAATGTGCGCGGGGCCGGCGGCGGCGGAGCCAACTGCGAGTGGTACCGGACCTCGCCGGTCATGGGCGCACCGCCGCACTCACAATATTGTGTAAAGGTCAGCCACAGTCGAGTCGGGTTGCCGCTGCCGTCCGTTGCAAACTCATAGACGTGAAAGCTGCCGCAAACCGTGTCGCAGCCGCGGCCGTTGCCGAAAACGGCCAAGGTGGGAGTGACCCCGTCGGGGGGATAACTGGCAATGGGATAGTCGCCGGCCGCGATTGGCCCGGCATTTGATCCGCTGATACTGATGGAATAGCTGGCACTCGATATCCCCACGGACAGCCATCCCCCAGCGTAAGTTGAGACGCTGAACTTATCTACATTGGTTGTGAAAAAATTCAGCCCGCCGCCGATGGGCTCCCCTGGCTGGCTGACCAACAGCACCAAGTTGGACTGGGCAAGCGCCGCCTCGGTGGCGAGCAGCAACGCCAAACATAGACAAGTGGCCGGGAAACGATTTTGGAGGGAAGTGCGTTTCATAAATATATAAGCGAACTGTCTGAGAGCGCTTTCTTTTTGTCAAGGCAAAGTCATCCTAGCATACGTAAGCTAAGCGGATAGTCAAGTGGTGCAACGTGAATTACTTATGGCACCGCCAGCCGCACCGGCAATGCGGATACGCTCCACCGAATTTGAAATATTCACCGCACGGCGCTTGCTCTGCCAACCGCTGCGCGCCGGGACGGCGCGCGATCCGCAGGAAGCCCGGAAATTCGAATTTCATTTCAGGCCAAAGGCGATTGGTTGCTTCCCCCTGAACCCCCAAGGCGAATCGAGTATGAATAAAGCCCGCCCTCACCCGCATCAGTTAGTTTTTCCCCTCAACCCTCACCCGGCCTTCCACCTTCGCCAAGGCTACGGCGGACGAGTCGGCCACCCTCTCCCGCTCCCGCGGGCGAAGGAAGTAGCCCCTGCCCCGGGGAGAGGGAGAAACGGTTGCCGCGTCTCAGAGTGTGTTTTAAAAATGGCATGGATAAGAAATCAGGCCAGACGGCGGAGTTGAATTCGGATCATGGCGATATAGATCCAGGCTTCGGCGCTGGAGATCGTGCGTTCGTAGTCGCGGACCAAGCGGCGTTGGTACATCAACCAACCGAAGGTGCGTTCGACCACCCAACGGCGAGGCAGCACTTTAAAGCCCTGCACATCATCCGAGCGTTTGACCACTTCGACGGCCAGCTTGGCGCGCAGCGCTTTGACCCACTGGGCGAAGATATTCCCGGTATAGCCGCCATCGACCCACAGGAGGCGCAGCGAGGCAAGCCAAACCAACACCCGGCCCAAAACGGCTTTGCCCCCGTCGCGCTCGGTGGTGTCGGCCGGCGTAACGACCACGCCGAGCACCAAGCCCAGAGTGTCGACCAACAAATGACGTTTGCGGCCTTTGATGCGTTTGCCGGCGTCATAGCCGACCGGGCCGCCGTGGCCAGCGGATTTGACGCTTTGGCTGTCCAACACTGCGGCAGTGGGTTGGGGGCGTCGGCCCTGGTCTTTGCGGACCAAGCGCCGCAAGGCATCGTTGAGGGCGGCCCATTGTTGGTTCACTTTCCACCGGCGGAAGACCCCATAGACCGTCTGCCAAGGAGGAAAGCCGGCGGGCAGATACCGCCAGGGGATGCCGCCTTTGACCACATAGAAGATGGCATCAAGCACTTGGCGCAGGTCGGTGCGAGGCCGGCCCCGTTTGGAGGGTTTAGGCAGCATTGGTTTGAGATATTCCCATTGGGCGTCGGTGAGACTGGATCCATATATAGCGTTTTTCATCGCCTCACTGGAAGCTTCCGCTTATAGATGGCCGAACCAAGCCAACGTAATTGTCAACAAATTATTTAATTTTCATGCGCTTTTTTTGTCGAAAAACCCAATGAAATTCCCTGCGAAATCAGCGCGTTTTTGATTTTTAAAACAGACTCTCAACCATAACATGGCACCGGATTGGCAGAGGTTCAGGGGTTCAATGCGCGAATGCTTCGGGGAAATCTTTCAAAGATCACTCACCCAGCGCGGCCGGTTTCTTTGCCGCCTCGCGTTGCGCGTCCAGGTCTTCGGGACCGGCTGGTTTTAGGGCGCGGCATTTCTTGAGTTCCGCAATCGCCCGCTGGCCATCACCGGCGGCCTCGCAAGCCAGAGCCAGCCCGGCGTGATGGAGGATGCGGTTCGGCGCCAACGCAATGGCTTTCTGGAAATTGGCGATGGCGTCCGGGAGACTGGCGCGCGGCAGTCCCCCATAGATCAGCTCATGCCAAGCAATTTGACATCGCCTCCCCTGCTCCGGCACAATGACCCCGGAATTTATCCACGCACAATTAACAATATGATTAGAAACAGCTTCCGCCCGCCCGCGAGCTTGAGTTTGCTGGTGTTCGCGCTGCTCGCCTTGGGGTTCCGGCCCGCGCGCGGCGGCACCAACGATTACACCGGCAGCCGCTGGGCGCTGGCGGATGCCACGCAGGCACTGGCGGCCGCCCGGACCATCACGCCCGCGGCGTATCCCGACTGCGACACGGCGACGGTGGAGCAACATTCGGTGCGCGTGTTCCGCGCCGACGGCACGGGCGAGGCCCAGGACGAATCGTTCGTCAAGGTGCTCACCGAGAAAGGCCGCCGCGCCAATCGCACCGTGGCGCTGAATTTCATGCTGCCGTATTCCACCCCCGAGGTGACGCGCCTGGAAATCGTCAAGCCCGGCGGCGAAGTGGTGCCAGTGGATATCGCGGCCAATGCCAAGGAGACGATTGATGACAGCCAGATGGCGATGAATATTTACGACCCGAACAACAAGGAGTTGCAGGTCAACATTCCCCAGGTGGAAATCGGCGACGTGGTGCATTCGGTCACCCGCTTGACCACGGAGCGGGCCTATATCCCCGGCCAGTTCGCGGAGGAAAACGTGCTGGAAGGCAGCGGATTGATCCGCCACCTGACGTATGAAGTCTTCGCGCCGGCGAACCGTCCGCTGCGGCGCATCGCCCTGCGCGACGAAGTTCCGGGCACGGTGGTTTATGCCGCGCAGACCAACGCCGACGGCTCGGTGACGCATCGCTGGACCGCCACCAACGTGCCGCGCATGTTCGAGGAGCCGGCCATGCCGCCCTACGAAATGGTGCTGCAACGGCTCTATGTCAGCACCCTGCCGGACTGGCAGGCGGTTTCCCAATGGTACTGGAACTTGAGCCAGCCGCACCTGGAAGCCACCACGCCGGAAATGCAGACCACCGTTTCCAAGCTTATCGCCGGCGCCCAAACCGAGACGGATAAAATCAAGGCGGTGTTTTACCACGTCTCGAAAAAAGTCCGTTACATGGGCCTGACGCCGGAAAAAGACCGGCCCGGGTTCGAGCCGCATGACGTGCGGCTGACCTTTGAGAAGGAATACGGCGTGTGCCGCGACAAGGCGGCGCTGCTGGTGGCCATGCTGCGCGAGGCGGGGGTGCGGGCGTATCCCGTACTCATCAGCGTGGGCACCAAACGCGATCCCGAAGTGCCGGACCCCGACTTCAACCACGCGATCGTGGGCGTGGAAACGCAGCCGGGCAATTATGTGCTGATGGATCCGACCGACGAGAACACGCGGGATCTGCTGCCCTCGCACGATTGCGACCAGAGCTATCTGATCTGCCGGCCGGAAGGCGAAAAGCTGCTGATCAGTCCGGTCAAACCGCCGGAGCAAAACCTGATGCGCGTCCGGACCACCGGCATGTTGAGCGCCGCCGGCGTCCTGGCCGCGCGCTCGGAGTTGTCGTTTGAAGGCGTCAATGATGACGCCTACCGCAATGCTTTCGTCAAGATGAAGCCCGACGACCTGCGGCGTTTTTTTGAGCGCGACCTGAAGGTGGTGCTGCCCGGCGCGAAACTCCAAAGCCTCAAGCTGACGCCGGAGAACCTGCTGGACATGGCCACGAACTTGCATGTGGCCCTCGAATTTTCCGCCGCCGGCCTCACTGCGACCGGCAAGGACAAGGCCATTGTCACGCTGCCATGGATTGGCAAGGGCGTGGGGGTGATGAACTTCATCCTGCGCGATGCCGGTTTGGAAAAGCGGAAGTATCCCATGCAAACCGGCGCCACTTGCGGCCTGGAGGAAGAGCTATCGCTCCAATTGGATGACCGCTTCCACCAGGTGGTTTCCCTGCCCTCCTGTTCGCCGGTGGCGGATGCCTGCCTGGACAGCCGCGAACAATTCTCCCTCGCCGGAAACAAGCTGACGGCCACGCGCGCATTGAAATTGAAGGTGGTCCAATTTTCGCCCAGCCAATACGTCACGCTGAAACAAACCTTGAAGCAACTGGACTACGACGCCCGCAAAATGCCCGTGCTGGCGGTCGCGCCCGAGACCGCGGCGAAGGCCGTGGCCGCCGCCAGTCCCGCGGCGCCCGCCGCCGTGCAATCCGATGCCGTCATTTTGGAGGCCCGCAAGCAACTGGACGTGACCGACGCGCATACCGCCGTGTATCGCGTGAAGTATTCCAAGCGCATTTTGAGCTACGAAGGCAAAAAGCGCGAGGCGGAGTTGAAGCTCAATTTCAATCCGTCGTGCGAGAACGCCCGGCTCATCCACGCCGCCACCATCGCCCGCACGGGCGAGCGCGCCGAAATTTCACCGGGCGAAATCAACGTCATGGACGCCGGCTGGAACGCCTCGGCCAAACGCTATCCCGGCGGAAAAATTCTGGTGGCCAATCTGCCCAATGTGGACCTCGGCTCGACCATCGAGGTGGAATTCGAAATCACCTCCACCAACCGGCCTTACCTCGCGGGGTTTGAAACCTTTCAATTCCCCGACGCCTTGGAATCCAAGTCGGTGCATTTGACCGCGCCGGCAGCGGTCAAAATTCAAAAGCGCCTTAGCGGGCCCGGCGGCAGCGTGAAGGAAGCCGTCCAGGCCGCGGACGGACGGCAGGTGTTTTTGTGGACGGCGGAGAAAGTTCCGGCGCAGCCAGCGGAAGGCCAGACGCCGCCGGAGTGGGCGTTCAACCCGGGTGTCAGCTATTTCGTGGGCGACGCCAACGATTATTATCGCGACTTGCAGCGGATGCTGCTGGAACGCGCCGGCCAAAGCGCCCGGGCCAAAGCGATGGCGCGGCAGTTGACCGCCACCACCACCAGCCGCCTGGAGACGGTGAAAATCATCCGCGACTTCATTGCCAAATCCATCCGGCTCGCCGGCCCGGGCTTCACCGAACTGCCGCTAAGTGCATTGTCCGCCGCGGACACCACGCTGGCCGACGGCTATGGCCATCTGGCCGACCGCGCCATTTTGTTCGCGGCCATGCTGGCCGCCGCCGGCTGCCAGCCCGAATTCGTGCTGGCGTCGGATTTGCCTCCCGTGGCCGGCCTTGCCAGCGTGGTCCGGAGTTTTCCGCTGCCGCAGAATTTCCAGTATCCGCTGGTGCGGGTCCGGGTGGACGGACAGGCCATTTATCTGAACGACACCGACCAATACTCGCAACCCGGCACCACGCCACACGCGAGGAAACTGGCGTTGGTGCTGGCCAGCCGCGCGCTCGAGGAAATCAAGCCGGCGAAAAATTGCGGCGAACAATCCGACACCGCCTACACGGTGGCGCTCACCAAGGATGGGCAGGCGCAAATCGGCGTCACGCGGCGCTATTTCGGCGCCGAGTACAACGGCAAAAACCGCTATTTCTCGGAACTGCCGCCGGAAGAGCGGCGGCGGTACTATCAGGAGGTCGTTTCCTCCGTGGCCCAAGGCGCCCGCCCGGCGGGCGACCTCGTCACGAAATTTGACACTTATCCGGGCGTGGAACAATTTAGCGTGACCGTGGATCACTACGCCGTGGTGGATGGAAAATATCTTTACTTCGATCTGCCATTCACGCCGTCGCTCTTTCCCTTGGGCACGGACACGCGGGTGCTGCCGCTGTTCATCAATTACGCCAGCCAAAACCGGATCAGCACAGACATCACCCTGCCGGCGGAGTTCAAACATGCGGTCATCGCGCCCGTGGGCAAAAAATTGCAGGCGGCCGGCGGCGGCGCGGCGCGGGTGACCGTGGCGGCGGCGGACGGGAAATTCCACCTCACCCACGAGCTGGACACCATGCCCGCGATCATCGCTCCGGTGGACTATGCGAAGGTGCTCCAGGCGGAGTCGGCCCTGCGGGAAAAATCCGCGCGGGCGTTTTTGATCGAGAACGACTAAGCACGAACCCCGAGATTGAATTACCACAAAAGAACACAAAGCCAGACGCGCTGATTCTGAATGTCGAAACGAGGCAGGTAATTTCCCGCTGAAATATCCTTTCCGCCCCTTTCTTTGTGCGC
>Ga0364873_10156_pt1 | contig 42316 bp, 43 predicted proteins | sample ExccelAu500001D3_2_FD_206928 | JGI IMG/M metagenome (GOLD analysis project Ga0364873, IMG submission 206928) | Enriched cells from Trout Bog Lake Hypolimnion, Wisconsin, USA - BchlTB.Aug07.5000.01.D3 | ecosystem: Environmental > Aquatic > Freshwater > Lake > Hypolimnion/Profundal zone | place... | reverse complement strand
CCCAATCGGTTTCGTCGCCGTTGAGGATGCGGAGGGGTTTAAAGGTGCCGTTTTGGTATTGGCCCTCTTCTACTTTAAGGTATTGCCAGGCTTTGCCGGCATTAACGCCCAATGGCTGAAAACTGAGGTGACAGCGGGTGCCCATTACAATAAATTGGTTTTCGGACAGCTTGGCTACCAATAGCTTGCCGGTGGCTTGTTTATAAACAGGCGCTGCATTTGCCCTGCCATCACCACCAAATTTTATATTGGCCTGCCATGCGCCCAGGTCGAGGGTTTGTTCGGCATGGTCCTCGCGTTCAACAACGGACTGTATTTTTCCGTCAAACGCCCATTCGGCCAACTGAGGCATCATGGGGGCTGCGGCAGCGAATTCCTGTGCAAAGGGCGACAGCCGCTCGAGCTTCGCGGAAGTCTTTTCATCCACCCCGTTATCATCAATCCCAAAAGGCGAAAAACCGATGCCGCCATGGGCCAGTACAGTATAAAAGTATCTGGCGTTTTCGGCTATTAAACCGGCTTCGGGTACAAATAAAGGGTTGTCGCGGCGGTCATACAGCTCTATCACTTTCAGCACTTTGTCGCTGCCGTTCAGGTACAGATCCGGCGCTTCAATATCAATGGCCGGGGCTGCTACTTTCCATATCGGCAGCACATTATCGGTCGGACCGCCGCTTTCGTAGTTATTGGCGGTAGGGTTGCCAAAAGGTTCGCGCAGGGCGGCGTTCACATAAAGTGGCAATGGATAAACCGCTTTACCGGCCGCCGCCACCTGCCCAATGAACCGCGCCACGGACAATGCCTGAAAATATTCGTCGGCCCTGTCGCCAAACACCTGCTGCCAGGTGCCGCTTGTTACTACAGGAACATTCAGCGCGGCAAGCACGCCGGGTTTTAGCAGTTCGGCGGGCACCTGTCCTTCAAACATTTTTTGCGCCAATGGCGAATAATCCCGCACGCTTCCCCATGCGCCGCTTTCGTTTTCCACCTGCACCATCAGCACGGTATGTTGCGGGTCGGTGGTTTTTAAATAACGCATCAGGGCGGTAAAAGCTTTTATATCGGCATTCAGCGTAGCCTGCACATTTGGCGAAGGCGAGTCAACAGACTGGCCGTGCTGGCCTGTAATATTGGGATATTTGCCGGCATCGCGCTTCATCCATTCGGGCATATAGTGGTTGCTGCCGTTTTTCCAGGTGGCAAACCACAGCAGCACCAAATGCACTTTATGCTGCCTTGCCTGGCTGATGAGGGTATTAACCACAGAAAAATCAAACTGACCTGCCCCTGGTTCTATCTGTTCCCAGTAAACCGGCACTTCAAGGGTATTGAGGTGCAAAGCCTCCGCCGCCGACCAAACCCGGGGCATCATGCCGGGCCATGCGCTGGAATTATGCGCCTGTCCGCCAAGCATTAAAAAAGGCTTGTCATCCACCAGCAGGGCATGCCGACCGTCTTTTTCGATGATCCGCGGCATAGTGGCCCCGGCAGACTGGGCAAAGGTTTTTATAGTGGTAAGCAAGAGAAATGCAAACCATAGCGTAATTTTTCGGGTCATGCGGGTTGATTTATAAGTGTTTTTTCGACAGCTAATTTAGAGAATAAAATGGGAAAACAAAGCTGTGGTTGGAGGCTAGGGGGACGAGAACACAAAAAAATTGCAGCTACCCTCTTTATCGCTTGCGATAGAGAGGGTCGGAGAGCGTAGTCCCGATAATTATCGGGAGGGTGAGTAAGCTCGCCGCCATGCATTTGCGGTAATGTCCGCCGGGGTGACTCACCCCGGATTCGCTGCGCTGTCCGACCCTCTCTGCCGAAATCGGCAAAGAGGGTGAAAAAAATTCCGAAATAGCATTGACAAGCAATTGCCGGCCTAATATATATATCTATCTCACTAAAAATTAACCAATTAAATAATTACATTTGATTTCAACCAATTAAAACCTCATAACATGACAATCAAAAACCTTTTTATTTTCGCGGCCATTGTGTGCCTTTTTTTCGGACTTGTTTTGGTAATCAGTCCCGAAACATTGTTTAAAATGATCTTTGTTAATCCGGCTGTAACGGATGGCGCCATTTCAACTTCGGTTAATTATGGTATACTGCTCTCGGCTGTTGGTATTGCCACATTTACTGCCCGAAATTCGGTCCCGTCGACAGCCCGACGCGGGTATTTAATTCAGATTGCCATTGCGGGTCTGCTGATTTCTGCTTATGACTGTTACAATATCATATCGGGAATGGATACCAAACAAGCCTGGGGCGTTGTGGTACTGACCGCTATAATTGGTATTTGGGGCCTGGCGTTGCTGCTGAAAGAAAAAACAGCGTAGATATCCTGTCGCAGACCCTTCCCGATGCTATTAACTTAAGGTAGGTTCGATGCAAGAAAAACCTTTGCCCCATCGGGGCTACCGCTTTGTAGAAACCAAATAACAAAGTTAATTGCCCCGCCAAATGGCGGGGCTACCCTTCGCGAATTGGGTAGCCACTGACGCGGCAAAAATAACGTTTGAATACTGTGCTACAAAGCGGTAGCCCCTATGGGGCACAGAGATTACATCCCCGAAAACCACCACTAATTGAACAATCTGAAATCCTTTCCAAATAGTTGAGGTACTTTCCCGTTTTTTACTAATTTAGCCGCAGGGCTTATCGTGTTTTTTCGGCACTATAATTTACCCCGCTGTATTTTTTTAATGATTTTGAGTATCAAATTTTCTTCTTTAATATGCCTGGTTTAGGTAAGATCACACCATCACCCATTAGTGATTGGAAAGCCAGGAACGGTATAAAAATTTTAAGATTTTCGCTGGGTATCGTTTTTTTATGGTTCGGGATGTTGAAGTTTTTCCCGCGGATAAGTCCTGCGGAAGATATAGCCGGCCGTACAATTGAAACGCTTACTTTTGGTTTAATAAAGCCATCGCTGGCTCTGCCCCTGCTGGCTGTTTGGGAATGTACCATTGGCCTGGGCCTAATTACCAAGGCATGGCTGCGGCTCACGCTGATTTTGCTCTATTTCCAGATGGCGGGTACATTTTTGCCGATACTATTTTTCCCGCATGAAACTTTCAGGGGTTTATTTGTACCCACCTTGCTGGGCCAGTATATCATTAAAAATTTCGTACTTATCTCCGCCGGGATTGTTTTAGGCGCTGCCCCGCATGAAAAGCCACCAATAAAAAATGCACGAAAGGCCGGGAATGCCCCGATGGCTCTTGCAAATGAATATAACAACCAGAACGAACGGCAGATCATCGAAGTTTGAGGCTTTCGGACTTTCCCGACTTTCGGACTTTTACTGACTTTCCCGACTTTCGGGCTTTTTACTTTCGTATCAAAACCCTAATTTCGCCAGCACAGAAAAGAGGAAAAAGATTTGGATTATTTACAGGGATTAAACCCCGAGCAAAAGGCAGCAGTACAACAAACAAAGGGTCCGGTAATGATTATTGCCGGCGCCGGATCGGGCAAAACAAGGGTGATCACTTTCCGTGTTGCACACCTTATCCGCAACGGCGTCGACGCCTTTAATATACTGGTACTCACCTTTACCAATAAAGCTGCCCGCGAAATGCGCGAACGTATTAACCACCTGGTTGGTCCGGAGGCAAAAAATATATGGATGGGTACCTTCCACTCCGTTTTCGCGAAGTTGCTTAGGGTGGAGGCCGACAAGATAGGCTATCCCAATAATTTCACCATTTACGATACAGATGACAGCAAAAGCGTGCTGCGGGCCATTTTGAAAGAAATGAACCTCGACGACAAGTTGTATAACCCCAATTTTGTACATAACCGCATTTCGGCGGCAAAAAACAACCTGGTTGGCTGGCAGGAATACCAGCAAAACGAGCAGATCCAGGCGGATGACTTCAGTAGCGGCAGGGGGATGATAGGCACCGTTTACCAAAACTATGCACAACGCTGCTACCGCGCCGGAGCCATGGACTTTGACGACCTGCTTTTTAAAACAAACGAACTGCTAAAACTGCACCCCGAAGTACTGAACAAATACCAGCATAAATTCAAATATCTGATGGTGGATGAGTATCAGGATACTAACTTTTCGCAGTACCTGATTGTAAAAAAACTGGCGGCGGTAAACGAAAACATCTGTGTGGTTGGGGATGATGCACAAAGTATTTATGCCTTCAGGGGGGCCAATATCCAAAACATCCTCAACTTTGAAAAGGATTATCCCGACCTGAAAATATTTAAACTCGAGCAAAACTACCGGTCTACCCAAAATATTGTAAATGTTGCCAACAGCATCATCGCCAATAATAAAGAACAGCTGAAAAAGAATGTTTTTTCGGAAAAAGAGGCCGGTGACAAAATAAAAGTAATGCGCGCCTTCAGCGATAATGAAGAAGGCAAACTGGTGGCCGAGGCCATTATGCACGAACGTACAACAAAGGGCCTCAAGTGGCATGATTTCGCCATTCTTTACCGTACAAATGCACAGTCGCGTTCTATGGAAGAGGCCCTGCGCAAAATGGGCACGCCCTATAAAATTTATGGCGGCCTGTCCTTTTACCAGCGTAAGGAAATAAAAGATCTGATTGCTTATTTCAGGCTGACCTTTAACCCCAGCGACGAAGAAGCGCTGAAAAGGGTAATTAACTATCCGCGCCGCGGCATTGGAGATACCACCGTTGACCGAATTATTGTAAGTGCCGATCAAAACCAGATTACGCCCTGGGAAGTGATTACCAATCCATCAAAATACCTGGACGGACGAACTTCTGCTTCGGTTGGCGTTTTTGCTACAATGATCCAGAGTTTCCAGGTGCTTAGCAAAACAATGAGCGCTTATGAGTCAGCCTTGTATATTGCCCAGCACTCGGGTTTATTGAAGGATTTGTATGAGGATAAATCTGTTGAGGGCCTTAACAGGTACGAGAATATCCAGGAATTACTGAACGGGATCAAAGAATTTTCGGAACGTGAGGATATTGAGGAAAGAGGCCTGGATGTATTTATGCAGGATATTGCCCTGCTCACCAACGACGATAAGGATAATAACCCCAATGCCGACACGGTTTCGCTGATGACGATACATTCATCCAAAGGACTGGAGTTCCCGCAGGTATTTGTTGTGGGACTGGAAGAGAATTTGTTCCCATCGCAAATGTCGCTAAATGCCCGCAGCGATCTGGAAGAGGAGAGGCGCTTATTTTATGTAGCCACCACCCGCGCCGAAAACAAATTAACCTTAAGTTATGCAACTTCGCGTTTCAAGTTTGGTACGCTGATCAGTTGCGAGCCAAGCCGTTTCCTTGACGAAATTGACCCCAGGTATCTCGAACTTGATTATACTGCAAAACCAGTAACCGGCAACAACCCGTTTTTTGATGACGAGCGCAGCGCATGGAGCAGCAAAGGGGATACCTTTTCGAAACCAAAAGCGCCTGTGGTAAAAACCACTTCTATTTTGGCGAAGGCACATGTTCCCTCGGCAGGTTTTGCACCTTCAGATACATCGGGCCTGCAGGTTGGTATGGAAGTTGAACATGAAAGGTTTGGATACGGAAAGGTGATAAGCCTGGAAGGAAACAAACCGGATATAAAAGCTACTATATTCTTTAAAGAAATCGGTCAAAAACAGCTACTTCTGAAATTCGCCAAGCTGAGAATTATTTAATTATAACGAAAAATATTTCCCAAATACGTGGAAAAAATTCCCCACTTTTGTGGGGATTATTATTATTAATTGTACCGCAAGTACTTTTTGCGCATTAATTAATAATGGCACATTATTTGACAATTATTTAACGCCCCAATTAAATTTAAAAAGCTTTTGAGCGGACGATTATGACAGAACATTTAAAAAAGAAAACCAACACATCCGTTGGTAAAAACATTCGCACTTTACGTCACCAGCGCGGCTGGAGCCAGGAAGATGTTGCCAATCGTTTGGGCATTTCAATTCCGGCATTTTCAAAAATTGAAACCGGTGTTACTGATATCAATTTATCGCGTCTGGAGCAGATCGCAAATATTTATGAAGTTAATGTTATAAACCTGTTATCGCTTGATGCTGAAGAACCGGAACCTCAGCTCTCAAATTTGAGTATCGCTCAAAAGAAAATACTTGACCGTGAGACAGAGATCGCAAATTTGCAGCGTAAAGTGATCTTGCTTTATGAAGAACTGCGTACTAAAACTCCTGCAACAGCTTAGTTTTTGGTGCGAAATTGTTCAAAAAAACCGACAGTCCCAGTGCTCACCTATTGAGCCAGGGATTTAATTAGGTTTATTTTATAGTGAATAGTTGAATAAAACAGGCATTACAATCAAATCATAGCATTTTGGACCAATGATTGCAAAACAGGTTTTTTAATCTGCCTGTTATGTCAAAATATATGATCTCTATACCCTGCAATGATACCCCGAAAGTTGGGACTATCCATGATCCCGGGACTAAATTAAAGGTTAAGGCATTTGATCTTTTAAAATCCGGGTTTAAACCGAGCAAGGGGGAAAAAATGTTTTTCGTTACCGCTGCCCATGAAAAACTGGCTTTTGAAACAAGAGGATACAGCAAACATAAAAACTTACTTATTCTTCAAATGATTGCCCATTATTGCGTTTACCTGGGCTTATTCGAGGCCCAGATCCACGCGAAGTGGCCGTTTTAAGCTTGAGTTTGAGCAGTTCAAACGTTATACGTTTGAAAAAAAATTCACTTATTCAGGGATGGTAATTAGGCAAACTCAAAACTGCAAACTGCTGCTAAAAGCCTGCTCTCCTTGGGTCATGAAGCATGTCGCTCATTTCAATGATCTTGTCATCAATTTCGCCAACGCATTTGTTCATCATCCTGATACATTCAGGCTGGTCAACGAGGCCTTCTTTCTCAAGATTCATTAAACCTTTAAGTGTAGCAATAGGCCCGCGTATCTGGTGCGACAGGTATGAAGAATACTCTGAAAGTTTTTTGTTTTTTATCTGGAGATCCTGGGTTCTTTCATCAATTATTTCTTCCAGGTGGTGGTTTATCCTGTCGAGGTTATCCTTTTGCCGTGAAACTTCCGCATTCAGGTTAGTAAGCTGGATATTAGTTTTGGCCTTGCGTTTTACATTGTTTATTAACAGGCCTACCAATACAAGTAACAAGCCGGCAACAATGGCTACCCCCCAAAACTTAACACGGTCATACTCCTGGCGCTGAAGTAAAATTTCATTTTCGCGCTGACGGGCCTGCTGTGTAAATTGTTCCTGGATCAGATTTGTTTGCGCCGAAGAGCTTTGCATATAAGTAGTACTGTCTTGTTTATAAATATCATAAAGATAAGCCACGGCGCGTCCGTAATTCTTCCGTTTTAATTCCAGCTGATATCTTGTATATTTAAAGTCGGATTGGATTTTTTCGCTTTTAACAATCCCCGAAAAAATCACCCCTTCATTGATGATTTTGTCCGCATCGTCAAATTTATTCTGGGCAATATACAAATCGGCAAGTGTAAGGTCTATACTCGCTACAGGTTCATTCAAATCCAATTGTTTCGCTCTTTTATTAGCTTCGTTCAGTAAACTTTCAGCTAAACCAAATTGATGAAGGTTAAAATAGACGACACCTTTGTTTTGCATACATTGAAGCATATTCACCGAATCATTTAAAACAGTAAATAAAGCATTACTCTTATTGTAAAAATTCAGCGCCTGATTAAAACTATTTTTATGATAATAAACAACGCCCATATTCAAATACAAATTAGCCTTTAAATGATCGTCAGATACCTTTGTCGCGATGGCTAATGATTTTTCAAAAAAATCTAATGCCATATCGTAATCCGTATAGCGGTATAGATTTCCTATATTATTATAAACCTTGCCCTGATCCCGCAAATCATTGATCTGTTTAAAATATTTGATCGCGTTTAAAAAATCATCTATTGCTTTTACCGATTTTTCCAAATAGTAGTTGCCAACACCCATTACCCTGTAAGACTCGCCAATACCAGCTATATAGCCGAGTTTTTGAGCAATTACCAGGGCTTTCCCTGCAGCAGCAACAGTTTGTTCCGGATCAGTTAAACGCATATCAAAACCCTGCTTGTTTAATTTAATAACATCGCTGGTATCCTGAGGTGCACCATCCTGACCGCCCTTTGCCAAAGCTGAAAAGGTAAGCAATACAAAAAAAGTAAATATCAATAATTTCTTCATTGAGACATTATTACGGTTAAATCGGCAGAAGGTTATAAGTAAATAACATAGATGTAAAAACAAGTCGAAAAAAACGAATGAAATTTATTTCAATTAATTTTGTTTATTAAAAGTTATTGTTTAGATTTGATACTGATAAATTATTGGATACCAATAAGTTGATTTTGATAAATATTTTTTGATGAACAGACGTTGCTGTCTTACATATTTTATGGCCCTTCATACGGCATAAAAGAAATTGCAATCAAATTTAACTTCCTGGAAACAAGCAAATTATAATAAATCATTTTAGAACCATTTATTCTATCGAGCTTGTTTTTTTGTCCTGTTTTTTTTTAAAAAAATGTGCAAAAAGATACAAGTACAGCTTTAGTATATTTTCTATAGCTGTTGTTTCATCAGGCTTTAAAACATGCTGAAATGAAACTTTATCCTGTATTTCTGAGCATTTATACGACAACATCTTTAAAAAAGATGCAAAAAATGCAGACTAAAAATAAAATATATAAACTCCGTATGAAAAAGTTACTTTTCTTATCAGTATTCGTTTTAGGTTCAGCTGTGGCGATTTCAGCTTCAGCACAAACAAGTAGTTTAAGATCTTCGGCCGACCAGACCGTGCAAAAAGGAAATTCAGGAAGCGGTGACCTGCAAAAAGGAAATTCAGGAAGCGGTGACCTGCAAAAAGGAAATTCCGGAAGCGGTGACCTGCAAAAAGGAAATTCCGGAAGCGGTGACTTTCAAAAAGGAAACTCTGGAAGCGGTGACCTGCAAAAAGGAAATTCAGGTAGTGGTGACCTGCAAAAAGGAAATTCAGGAAGCGGTGACCTGCAAAAAGGAAATTCAGGTAGTGGCGATTTGCAAAAAGGAAATTCAGGAAGCGGTGACCTACAAAAAGGAAATTCAGGAAGCGGTGACCTGCAAAAAGGAAATTCAGGAAGCGGTGATTTGAACTAATCTCTAATCCAAAAATATTATTTAAAGCCTTTTCCGTAAAATCGGAGAAGGTTTTTTTATTTGAAAACTTGCGGTATAATACGCTGAATAGCCAATTTCTAATTCACATTTGTTTTTTATATAAATGCAAGGCAAATTCGCTTACTTCCTTAATCTCCCGGGATCGCCTCATTAATAATTCTCTGTTTTTCCCACAAAACAAAACCTATATTTGCTGCAAATTCATAAACTCATGGAACTCATAAAACAATATGTAGCGGAACATAAACAACGTTTACTGGACGAGTTGTTTGATCTGCTGCGTTTCCCCTCAGTTAGCGCAGATCCTAAATACAAACAGGATATATTAAATACTGCAGATTTTGTAGCCCAAAAATTGCGGGATGCCGGAGCGGACAACGTCGAAATTTGCGAAACTGCGGGCAATCCAATAGTTTACGGCGAAAAAATTATCGATACATCAAAACCCACAGTGCTCGTTTACGGACATTATGATGTGCAGCCGCCGGAACCGCTTGAACTATGGAAAACTCCTCCATTTGAACCTACCATACGCGACGGAAAAATATATGCACGTGGCGCCTGCGACGATAAAGGTCAGTTTTATATGCACGTAAAAGCGTTTGAATTAATGATGCAAACCGGCACACTACCCTGTAATCTCAAATTCATGATTGAGGGCGAAGAGGAAGTTGGATCATCAAACCTTGCAATTTTTGTAAAGCAGAATAAAACCCGCTTAAAAGCAGATGTAGTTTTAATTTCAGATACTTCTATGATCAGCATGGAACACCCTTCACTGGAAACAGGCTTAAGGGGATTATCATACGTGGAAGTTGAAGTGACCGGCCCCAACCGCGATTTACATTCGGGGGTTTACGGCGGTGCTGTGGCAAATCCGGCAACTATTCTGGCTAACATGATAGCCTCTTTGCACGATGAAAATAATCATATTACTATACCCGGCTTTTATAACAATGTAATTGAATTAACTGCTGATGAACGTAAAGCACTTAATAATGCGCCTTATAATGAAGATGAGTATAAAAAAGACCTGGGCGTTGATGAACTTTGGGGCGAAAAAGGCTATACCACCTTCGAGCGCACCGGCACCCGCCCTACTCTTGAAATAAACGGGATTTGGGGAGGGTATATTGGCGAAGGCGCCAAAACAGTGTTGCCATCAAAAGCCTCTGCAAAAATCTCTATGCGGCTTGTTCCCAATCAAACATTTGAAGAAATAACCCAGCTTTTTACAGCTCATTTTGAAAAAATTGCACCAAAATCGGTAAAAGTAAAGATCACCCCGCACCATGGCGGCGAACCTGCGGTGACTCCAACCGATAGCGTAGCCTACCGGGCTGCACAAAAAGCAATTACAGAATCATTTGGCAAGGAGCCGATACCGACCCGCGGCGGTGGTAGCATCCCTATTGTAGCATTATTTGAAGCTGAATTAGGGTTAAAAACCGTATTAATGGGATTTGGCCTGGACAGCGATGCCCTGCATTCCCCTAACGAAAAGTACGATATGTTCAACTATTATAAAGGCATTGAAACAATCCCGCTTTTTCACAAATACTTTGCTGAACTGAGTCAGGATCAATAATTATTAGTTTTTTGAAAAATGATATAATATCAAAAAAGTTCGGGGAAAAATAATAAAATATAGCGCTCCGAGATAAAACATCCATAGATTGTATATGGATGTTTTCCTTTTTTTATATTGTCTGTAGGCGACTATAAACATTGCTACAGGCGCTAAAAAAATCAAGTAAAATACACCAAGTGAAGATAGTCCAGACCATTCCCAAAAAAATACCGTCAATATTAAAGTTAAAAGCCCACCATAAGTAAAGAAAATTATAAACATTTCCCAAATGGGGGGCTTAATTACACTTTTAAAAATCATTCTGCGTCTCAATATTAAATAAATTATTACCCCGACGATTGGGACTATCACGTATATTAAGAGAGGTGAAATTGTATTATATGGTTCTTTCATTTCCTATTGCACGCTAAATTTCTCACACTTCGCTAAAAATGCCTCATCTGCATCAGCTCCTATGCCGGGAGCATCATTAATATTTAATTTATAGCCTTCATAGGTTACCCCGCCAATGCACGGGTCTTCAAGGTGGCCGAGCATACAGGTATCCATATCGTAAAACCTAATATTAGGACTGGCATATACAAAATGCAGTTTGGCGCTCAGAGCTATACGACTTTCAAGCATACCGCCCATCATACATGTAATTCCTCTTTCCGCAGCCAGGTCGTGGATTTGTTTTGCCTCATAAATCCCGCCTGATTTTGCCATTTTTATATTTATATAATGGCAGGAGCCTGTATTTATCTGCTTACGGGCATCATGGTGGTTATAAACGCTTTCATCAGCCATAATTTTCACCGGCGAAACTTGCATCAATTCGGGCAGACGGTCGTCATACCAGGTGCGCATCGGCTGTTCGCAAAATTCAATATTATAATTCCCCATGGCTTGTAAAGCATAAACAGCATCCTCAAAACTCCAACCCTGGTTAGCGTCAATGCGTATTTTTATTTCATCACCAATGGCTTCACGAATCCCTTTTATCCGTTCAACGTCCTCAAGCGCATTCTTCCCCAGCTTCACTTTGAGTATTTTGGCACCCAAGCCTTTAAAAACCAGCGCCTTTTCGGCCATTATCGCCGGTGTTGCTATCCCGATAGTTATATCCGATTCAACCTCCCGCTTCTCTCCACCTAAAAACCGGTAAAGCGGCAGGCCGGCATTTTTCGCGGCAATATCATACAAAGCGATATCAAATGCACTTTTTATGGTAGCATTCCCGGCCGTAAAATTATGCAGGTCCTGCAAACGACCGGGGATATCAAGGGCATCTTTGCCGATCCATAATTTTCCAAATTCCCGGGCCATTATTAAACAGGTATCCTGTGTCTCGCCAACGATCATCGGAAAAGCTGAGCACTCCCCTACACCATAAAAACCGGCATTGGTATGCACCCGGGTAAAAATATTTTGAGCATGGTCCATAGTCCCGGTGGCTATGGTAAATGGCTCCATTGGTATACTGAAGCGATAAATATCAATTTGTGTTATATTGAGCGATGCAGTTGCCAATTCTTTCAGATTTAATTGCCTAAATTAGTGATTAGCGGTAAAAGTTCGGGATTAGTTTTGAAATGTTTTTTTGCATTTATTAACGGTTGAGCACAACATTTTTATCTTTATGACATTAATATGCTATACCAATGTGCAACAACTATAACTTATTACAACCCTTGCAAAATTATGCTAATTTTGTGTCCTTATAAATGAAATTCAACTTAACAGCACAAGACCCGCTTTCGAAAGCCAGGGCAGGCGAGATCACAACTGACCACGGGGTTATTCAGACACCAATATTTATGCCTGTGGGTACTGCAGGCACCGTAAAAGCAGTCCATCAGCATGAACTTAAAAATGATATACAAGCCCAAATTATATTAGGCAATACCTATCACTTATATTTAAGACCCGGCTTAAATACGCTTGAAAACGCAGGCGGCCTTCACAAATTTATTGGCTGGAATGGCCCTATCTTAACCGACAGTGGCGGTTACCAGGTATACTCATTAACAGAAGTACGAAAAATAAAAGAAGAAGGAGTTACCTTCCGCTCGCATATTGATGGGTCAAAACACTTGTTTACACCCGAAAATGTGATGGACATTCAGCGTGTAATCGGCGCCGATATCATCATGGCTTTTGATGAATGTACGCCTTATCCCTGCGAATACCAGTACGCAAAAAAATCAATTGAAATGACCCATCGCTGGCTTAAACGCTGCTGCGATCGTTTTGACAGCACCGGGCCGAAGTATGGTTACAGCCAAACATTATTCCCAATTGTACAAGGTTCGGTATATAAAGATCTGCGTGTGCGGTCGGCAGAGGTTATCGCATCTTTTGAGCGCGAGGGTAATGCCATTGGCGGATTATCGGTAGGCGAACCGGCTGAAGAGATGTACGCTATGACGGAAATTGTATGTAATATATTACCGGAGCAAAAACCGCGTTATCTGATGGGCGTTGGTACACCGGTGAATATATTGGAAAACATTGCGCTGGGAATTGATATGTTTGATTGCGTAATGCCAACCCGGAATGCGCGCAATGGCATGCTTTTCACAAAAGAAGGCATCATAAATATCAAAAATGAGAAATGGAAAAATGACTTTTCTGCAATAGAAGAAAATAGCGATCTGTTGGCCGATACTGCCTATTCAAAGGCATATTTACGACACTTAATTCATTCGGGGGAGATGTTGGGTGCACAGATTGCTACCTTGCATAACCTGCATTTTTATCTGTGGCTGGTAACTGAAGCGCGTAAGAAAATTATCGCCGGCGAATTTTATAACTGGAAAAATATAATGGTTAACCGTTTAGGACAAAGACTATAAATGAAGGCCCTTTTAAAGAAATATTTAATGGTTATTGACCGGTATATCATAAAAAAATACCTGGGCACTTTTGTGTTTACATTGGGAATTTTTGTGATAGTGACGGTGGTTTTTGATGTTTCGGAACACCTGGATAACTTCTTAAAATCCCACTCGACGATACAGGAGATTGCTTTTAAATATTACGCCGGTTTTATCCCGTTTTACATCAATTTGTTATCACCACTGATTAATTTCCTGGCTGTAATTTACTTTACGGCCAAGATGGCCAATCAAACTGAAATAGTGCCGATACTGAGCGGAAAAGCCAGTTTCAACCGCTTTTTGAGGCCCTATTTTATATGTGCGACATTGATATTTGTTGTTTCGTTTTTTGCCAATATCTATCTGATCCCCTTTACCAACAGGTTAAAGATAACATACGAAAATTCCCACGGATTTAACCCGGACGACCCTACCAAAGCCGAGGTGCATATACAGCTGGATAAGCATACCTTTGTCTATCTCCAGGCTTATGACCCTACAATTCATACCGGCTACCAGTTTGTCCTTGAAAAATTCGATGGCGATCAGCTCAAGGAAAAACTGACAGCAAGTACTATTTCCTATGACTCACTCAAACGAGTATGGTCAATTAAAGGCTATCAGATAAAATACGTTAACGGCCTGAAAGAAAAATGGGTAGATGGTGCGCTTAAGCAAATAGATACTATTTTAGATATGCGTCCTACAGATTTTATCCAGTATGACAATCAATATTCGGCCATGTCAACCAGCGACCTGAGCCGGGCGATTACAAAGGAAGAGATAAGAGGAACGGGGGCTTTGAAGGAGATGAAATATGAAAAATACAAGCGGTTTGTATATCCTCTATCATCGTATGTGCTGACTTTAATTGGTGTTTCTATATCATCCCGCAGGGTAAGGGGCGGCATAGGATTGCCTCTTGGAATCGGCATTTTTCTCTGTTTCGCCTATATCATCGTTGATAAATTTGCACTGGTATTTGCAGTAAAAGGAGATTTTCCACCCTTATTGGCAGTGTGCTTACCCAATGGTTTATTTGGTTTGATCGGCTTATATTTACTTTCAAAAGCGCCAAAATAATGACCCAAATCAGCACCAAAAAAGGGATAAACAAAAACCTTGTTATCCTTCATTTCACTGTTTTTATATGGGGGTTTACTGGTATCCTCGGCGCGCTGATCAGTATCTCAGCAGTAAGCCTGGTATGGTATCGGGTACTCATTGCAGCAATAACATTATTCCTCTATTTTAAGTTTAATAAAACCACATTCATCGTAAACCGGGACACCTTTTTAAGGCTCATATTTACCGGCGCATTGGTAGGTGGTCACTGGGTATTATTCTTCGCATCTATCAAATTATCTACGGTCGCAGTGACCCTGGTTTGCCTTTCATCCATCACATTATTCACTGCCATTTTCGAGCCCCTGATCAATAAAACCCGGATCTCAAAACTTGAAATATTTGCCGGAACACTGATAATAGCGGGCATTATTTTGATATTCAAATTCGAAACACAATACACTAAGGGTATAATAGCCGGTTTAGTAAGTGCGGTTTTTGCGAGCCTTTTTGCCATTATTAATTCGAGGCAGGTAAAAAAAACCGAGGCCCCGGTGATCGCCTTTTATGAACTTACGGGTGCTTTTTTCTGGATAACAATTTACCTTTCCTTCACCGCCGGTTTCAACAAATCGATTCTCCTTTCCAATTCAGACATTGGCTACCTGCTGATTTTAGGCACCATCTGTACCTCGCTCGCCTATGTTGCCGGGGTGTCGGTAATGCGCGAACTTTCCGCTTTCAGGGTAGCGCTGATCACAAACCTTGAGCCTGTTTATGGCATATTACTGTCCTTTGTTTTCTTTAGGGATATGAACAAAATGACCATAGGATTTTGGATTGGAGCGCTTATAATTTTATCAACGATATTGCTTTATCCTATTACACGCAAGCATATTTACCGTCGTAAAAACAGTGATCAACCAGTTTAAATATTAGCTCAAAATTCCCGCTCACCATTCTTTTTTAGCTACTGACCTGGTAGTACTCCAGTCAATTTTCATTCATTTATTTCATCTGCACGCAGGGTAGGGGCAAGGAAACGATGTCCGAATTCCGCATTTTTAGCCCTTTTAAAGCATTATTATCTCGAACCACCCAATCATACGTCGCTCTGCGTTTTGGTGCTTTACATTCAAAATTCCCCTCCGATACTAAGTGTATCGGCAGTAAGATTAAAAAAAATACGACCAGAATGTAAATTTTCAAAATAAGACGGGTATAAATCAACAAAAAAGCATATAATTTAAATAGCTGTAAAATTTTTATAGCATTTATAATCTGATACTTAAAAGTTTCAATAAAAGTCTTAGTTTACCCATGGTATCTGTCCTATTTTTCAAAATACTAATTTTTTTGGCATCGCAAAAACCCTACACACAAAATTTCATTTATATAATTATAATTCAGTGTATTAATGAAATTTAAATAAAGTTTTAATTTAGAATTGAGTAAATTAGAGCAAAAGGCATGGTAAGTGTATCCGGATTTAAAAATTGATTCTTTTTAAAATTTTAAATCTTGCGGCCGTTGTATACATAAACACAATCAGCAACAAAAAAATTTCATTCTCAGCGTAAAACTTGGGCGCGCTGATTTTGCATACGGGCACGGTCCCCACCTGGAAAAAGTTAAAAACCCGGCTTGTTGAGACCGGGCGTATTTGCTGCAAATATTTTTGTTGCCCCATGCGTTACTCATCCTCTTTTTTAACGATGCCGTTCATTTTTTTTCAGGCCAACTTTTAAGAAGACTAAAATTCACAGCGCTCCATCGTACCATTTTTTCAAATGGATTGCTCCTCTCCCAACACGGACAAAAAAGGCAAAATATTAAACGATTTTTATTCCACATTAAAAAAGCGGATATTGTACTGAATCTTAAACTCAATTATCATGCGCATAAAAACAATAGTCATTATCCTGATCACAGTTTTATTAACTGTAGTGCTGATGCAAAATAAAGACAACGTCGATTTTAGTTTTCTGTGGGCTACCTTCCGGATTTCAAAATTACTTATACTCGCCTTGGTTGCGGCTGTCGGCTTCATTTTAGGCTTGCTGGTTGGTCGTCCGAAAAAGGTTAAACGTTTAGGCGGAGACGCAGTAGACAACGATACAGAAAAAAGCGAAACCAATACACTAAGTAACGAAGATAAAGATTATATAAATTGAGCGTAGAGGTTTGAGATTAGAGATCAGAGGTTAGGGTTAAGACCCTTTGCTTTTTACTTTTCACCTTTTAAAAACAGGTACTATGAACACTAAAATTGGATTTATCGGCCTCGGAAATATGGGCATCAATATGGCAAAAAATTTGATTGCCGCCGGGTATCATCTGCAGGTTTTCAACCGCACAATTTCCAAGGCGGATGAGCTTTACCCGGCATCAATAACAAGGTGCAGCAGCCCGGCCGAAGCCGCCGATGGGGTGCCTGTAATTATCACCATGCTGTCAGAAGATGAGGTGCTGAAGGATACAGTTTTGGGAATTGACGGCATCCTGAAAACCCTGCCAAAAAACAGTGTTCATATTTCGATGAGCACCATATCGCCGGAGACGTCGCAACAGCTCGCCAAACATCACCTTGAGGCGGGCAGCAGTTACCTTGCCGCGCCGGTATTTGGCAGACCGGAAGCGGCTGCCACAAAAAAATTATGGATCTGCGTTTCGGGTGATCAGCGATCTAAAGAAATTGCAAAACCGATACTGGAAAATTTGGGCCAGGGCATCTTTGATTTTGGTGAAGATGCCGGCGGTGCCAACGTGGTAAAAATTGCTGGTAACTTTATGATCATGGCCTCGCTCGAAATAATGGCCGAGGCTTATACTCTTGCTGAAAAAAACGGACTCGACAGATTAAAGGTCGCGGAGTTTTTTGGCGCAACTATTTTCAATTCGCCTATTTTTCAAAATTACGGCAGGCTGATTGCAGCCAAGCAATACGAGCCGGTGGGTTTCAAAGCGAAATTAGGCTATAAGGACGCGCGTCTTGCATTTAAACTATCACAGCAATGCGAAACACCTCTGCCGGTCGCAACTGTCGTACACAACCGCTTATTGACCGCAGTCGCCAAAGGCTGGGGAGAAAAAGATTGGGCCGAAGGCATTGGCCGCGGGGTTAGTGAGGATGCAGGAGTTTGATTTCGGAATTCGGAATTTCGATTTCGGAATTATTTTCAGAATAAGAATTTTCAGAATCCATCTGCATGGTTGCATCGAAACCTTGAACTCAATTTTTTTTTCTTGTTGTTTAGAAATTTTTTGAGCTCGTCAATCATTCTTCCTTAAATCCGAAATCGGCAATCCGAATTCCGAAATCAATAGAACACTTCATTTTCTTCCTGAAGCAAACTCAAATCCGGGGTTTCTTCAAATATTCCAAAAACAGATGCCCCGCTCCCGCTCATACTGGCATAGATAGCGCCGGCTTCGTACAATGCTGCTTTTACACCGCGGATCTCGGGGTGGTTTTTAAAGACAGAATTTTCAAAATCATTTTTGATGTGATTTTTCCATTCCTTTATAGGCTCATTAATTAATTCCATCAATGACTGTTTTACCGGGGCCGGTTTTACGCCTCTATAGGCCTCTGATGTTGAAACATGCACCGGTGGCATTACCAAAACTATTTTGTAGTTTGAAAGGTCAAGTTTTATTGGTTCAAACTCATCACCCTTGTCAAACGCGAACACTGGTTTATTTTGAATAAAAAAAGCACAGTCGGCACCCAGTTGCCGGGCATAGGCCATCATTTGTATATTGGTTAATCCAAGTTCAAAATTCTGATTTAGCAGGCGGATAAAAAAAGCGGCATCGGCTGATCCTCCGCCGAGCCCTGCTCCTATCGGGATATGTTTATGCAAATGGATCTTTATCGGGGGAAGGTCAAAATCTTTTTTTAGCAGGTGATAGCCCTTTATGCAAAGGTTATCTTCCACCCTGCCCGGTATTTCCAGGCCCGAGGACTGAAAGCTTAATTCATCAGCCTTGATAATCTCCAGCGCATCATTTATTTTGACAGGATAAAAAACAGTCTCAAGGTTATGGTAACCATCTTCGCGGCGTTCAATTACATTAAGGCCGATATTAATTTTCGCGTTTGGAAATATGATCATGGGGGGATGGTTGATTGGGTTTATTGAGTTAAATAAGTTACGCCGGCTTTCTATCTATTGAAAATGCGATCATAAAATGATTAACAACTTCGCTATTTTTGAACAAAGGTAGGATTCCAAAAATAGATTATTTTTATTTGCATTTATTATTTGTTGATTGGGTTGGATTAAGCTGATTATTTTCGCACCTGCTTTCCCGCTGTCTGTGTCCCCACAGACAGCTGTTCACTCAACGGGCAAGGAGATAGTTGGGAATAGTTGTCTGTGGGGACACAGACAACGGGGTGTAATGGCTATAACCTCTCCAACTCTTGCAACATTTACAACACTTACAACATTTACAAATTTAGCAACCAGCATGAAACAATATCTCGACCTGATGAGCCATGTGATGGAAACCGGCGCTCAAAAACACGACCGCACGGGAACCGGCACACTCAGCGTATTTGGCTACCAGATGCGCTTCAACCTGCAGGAAGGTTTCCCAATGGTAACTACAAAAAAGCTGCACCTAAAATCCATCATCCACGAGCTGATCTGGTTTTTAACGGGTGATACTAATATAAAATATCTTAAAGATAACGGCGTGCGGATTTGGGACGAATGGGCCGATGCTGACGGCAACCTGGGTCCGGTTTACGGTTACCAATGGCGTTCGTGGCCCACACCTGATGGTGGGAATATAGATCAGATCAGCCAGCTGATAAACCAGATAAAAACCAACCCCGATTCGCGTCGTCTGATGGTTTCGGCATGGAACGTTGCCGATGTTAACCGGATGGCCCTGCCGCCCTGCCACTGTTTGTTCCAGTTTTATGTGGAGCCTCCGCCCCCCGGCCCCCTGAAGGGGGAGCAGAAGGGGAAGCTTTCCTGTCAGTTATATCAGCGGAGCGCTGATATATTTTTAGGGGTGCCTTTTAATATTGCTTCCTACGCGCTGCTTACCATGATGGTGGCCCAGGTTTGCGATCTTGATTACGGCGATTTCGTACATACCTTTGGCGATGCCCATATTTACAACAACCACCTCGAACAGGCAACATTGCAATTGAGCCGGGAACCAAGACCCCTGCCAACAATGAAAATAAACCCGGGCGTGAAAGATATTTTTGGCTTTAAGTTTGAAGATTTTGAATTAGAAAACTATGATCCATGGCCACACATCAAAGGCGCGGTGGCGGTTTGATATTATTTTTAGGTAAGATTTCGTAAATTTGAATATGACAACAGTCCAAATAAAAACTGAAATACAAAAAGTATTAGATCAGGTTCCAGAAGAGGTTTTAACGGATGTTTTGGATTTTCTGAAAGAATTGCAAAAGCATTCTGCTGAAGATATTGAGTTAACGAAATTCATGAAACAAATTTTAATTAAAGATAGGGTGCTTCTGGAAAGACTGACATGTTAATACCGCCATGTCATTGCGAGCAAAGCGTGGCAATCGCGAACTATGCATAATCATCATGCAAAGTTCGCGATTGCTTCGTGCCTCGCAATGACATAGTTTTTTAATTTGTCATTCCATCTTCGGAATTTGCAAAATTTCAGCACTCGCAACGACGTGCGACTAAAATAATTATCACAAAAGCAATGACCATTTCCATAGTAGTAGCCATATCCGAAAACCACGCCATAGGCAAAGACAACAAGTTGCTTTGGCACCTGTCTGCAGATCTCAAACATTTTAAAGAAATCACCACAGGGCATACCATCATCATGGGGCGTAAAACCTATGAGTCGGTTGGGCGACCGTTGCCGAAGCGCCGGAATATCATCATAACACGGCAGCCAATTGCTATAGAGGGATGCGAAGTGGTAAATTCAATTGAGGCAGCTTTGACACTTTGCGCGGACGAGGATGAAGTATTCATTGTAGGCGGCGCCGAGGTTTACCGTCAGTCGATGCATTTAACAAACCGGATCTATCTCACAATAGTACATAAGGAATTTGAAGGAGACAGCTTTTTCCCCGAAATCAAAAAAGAGGAATGGAAAGAGTTATCAAGGGAGTACCACCAGCCGGACGAAAAAAATCCCATACCCTATTCATTTATTACGCTTGAACGGTAGGGTAAAAAGACGAAAAGGTGAGGGGTGAGGTGTGAAAGGTGAAAGGTGAAAGGTACAAATGACTGTTGTTTCAATGTTACAATAAAGAAATCCCTGCGGCATAATTATTTATTCAACTTGAAATTCAAATAGTTACTGCAAAACCTTTGGCGTTTCGTCGTTCGCCTTTCACCTAAACAAAGTTTTCAATTAAAAATTCCATGCTTACGAATTTTTATTAGATTTGCCGTCTTATTTGAAAACGCTTATAAACTAATTAATTATACATAATTCACAATGCAAGGTAAAGGGGTAGTTAAATTTTTCGCCATATTGCTGGCTGTCGTATGCTTGTACCAGCTATCATTTACTTGGGTGGCTCATAAAGTTAAAAATGATGCAAAGGTTTTTGCAAAAGGGGATTCCGCTAAGTATAATGCTTATATGGATTCCATTTCAACACAACCGGTATATCCGATTTTAAAACACGATTATCAATACGTAGAACAAAGGGAACTCGCACTCGGGCTTGACCTTGAGGGCGGCATGAGCGTAACCATGCAGATCTCGCTGAACGAATTGGTTAAAAAATTATCAAACAATAATTCTGATCCGGTATTCAATCAGGCCCTGGTAAACGCACAGGCTGACACTAAAAACAGCACGACAGATTATATCACCCTGTTTGTTGATGAATATGAAAAGCTGAACCCTAACGGAAAGCTGGCCGCTATTTTCTCAACCAAGGATAACCAGGATCACCTGAAATTTAATGCCACTAACGTAGAAGTTCAAAGCTACCTGAAAGACGAGGCTGGTACCGCGGTGAAGCAATCGTACACCATCCTCCATGCCCGTATTGACCAGTTTGGTGTTACGAATGCCAACATACAGTTACAAAAAGGAACAGACCGCGTGTTAATTGAATTACCAGGCGAAAAAGACCCGGAGCGTGTACGCAAACTTTTATCGGGTACTGCAAAACTTGAATTTTACAAGACCTACGATAACCAACAGGTTTATCAGTTGCTATCGAACATTAACGGCCTGATAGCCGCAAAAATCAAGACAAGCAAAAAAGACACTGTTCTTGCCGACTCCAAAAAGTTATTGGCAAGCAAGGATACTGCAGCCCAGGCAAAAGGCGCTTTAGCTCTATTAAATAAAGTTCAGAAAAGCAATTCTAAAGACACATCCAAGTTAAATAACAAAGCGCAATTTGCCGACCAGTATCCATTGTTCACTGTTTTAAAACCACTGGTGTACCAGGGACAAAACGGACAAACTCAATTAGGCAAGGGCCCGGTAGTTGGCAACGCGGATGTTAAAGATACCGCTAAAGTAGATCAATACCTGCGCAGTGCTGATATCAAATCGGTGATCCCGCAAAGCATGAAATTCCTGTGGTCGGTAAAACCAATTGATAAGACCAAAACTTATGAACTATATGCGATAAAACTTTCGGGAGCCGATAACGGCCCTGTGCTAATAGGCGATTATGTTACTGATGCACATAATGATGTTGATCAAAAAGGCAACCCTGAAGTAATCATGGTGATGAATTCAGACGGGGCTGAAAAATGGAGCGCTGTAACAACAGAAGCTTCGGCTGATCCGAACAACAAACAATCTATCGCCATAGTGTTGGATGATAATGTTTATTCGGCCCCCGTTGTTGAAAATCCTATCCCCGGCGGTGTTTCCTCTATTTCAGGGCACTTTACTACTGACGAAGCAAAGGATTTGGCCAACGTTTTAAAAGCTGGCCGTTTACCGGCTCCGGCGCATATCGTTACCGAATCTGTTGTAGGCCCTTCGTTAGGACAACAAGCAATTCATGCAGGTTTCATATCAAACCTTGTCGGTTTACTGGTAGTGATGATATTTATGATCGCCTATTATAACCGTGCGGGCACGGTAGCGGTTGCGGCGGTTCTTGTTAACATATTCTTCCTGATGGGCGTATTAACCAGCCTCGGCGCCGTATTAACTATGCCGGGTGTTGCTGGTATTGTGCTTACGTTTGGTTTATCTGTTGATGCAAACGTACTGATCTATGAACGCGTACGTGAAGAACTGGCGCTCGGTAAATCATTGCGGATCTCCATAAATGATGGCTTTAAACATGCCCTATCATCCATTCTCGATTCAAATATAAGTACTTTCCTAACCGGCTTAATTTTGTACGTTTTCGGTACAGGAACCATCCAGGGATTTGCCATCACATTAATGATCGGTATCGTTACTTCATTATTCTGTTCATTGCTGATCTCAAGACTGATATTTGAATACATGCTTGAAAAGGGATGGGATATTAAATTCTCGAACCCATGGAGTTCACATACCTTTAAAAATGCGAATTACGCATTCGTAAAAAACCGTTTCAAATATTATATTTTCTCGGGCTCATTCATCTTACTCGGGATAATATCTATGACCACCCGGGGATTTAACTATGGGGTAGACTTTGTTGGAGGACGTACATATACCGTAAGGTTTGATAATACAAATGTAGGTGTAGAGGATATCCGAAAAATAGTAGACAAGAGTTTCGGCGCGGGTAGCGAAGTTAAAACTTTCGGGGCTGATAAATTCAGTATTACTACCAAATATCTTATAGACGATACTGCCCGGAGTGCCGATACCAAGGTTCAGGACGCGCTTATAAAAGCATTGAATACGGCACCGCAAACGCACATTACCAAAGCTAACATAGTAGGTTCTCAAAAAGTGGGATCAACGATAGCCGTCGGGCTTAAAAAATCGGCTGTATTAACAGTAATATTCGCCATCCTCATTATTTCAACTTACATCTTTGTCCGTTTCCGTAAATGGCAGTTTAGTTTAGGTGCGATGGTTGCAACAGCGCATGATGCCCTGATGGTATTGTCGTTTTTCTCCATATTTAAGGATGTGCTGCCGTTTTCACTCGATATCGACCAATCCTTTATTGCGGCGATATTAACGGTAATAGGTTACTCCATTAATGATACTGTGGTTGTATTCGACCGTATTCGGGAATTCCTTAGCCTTCACCATGCTAAAACAGATGATCCTAAAACCGTTATTAATGATGCGATCAACAATACTTTAAGCCGTACCATTATTACCGCTTTAACGGTATTAATGATATTGCTGGTGTTGTTTATCTTCGGTGGCGATGTGATCCGCGGTTTCTCGTTCGCATTACTAATCGGGGTATGTTTCGGAACATATTCTTCCATCTGCGTAGCGACACCGGTTATTATAGACTTCGGTAAAAAAGATCTGAGATAAAATAAATCAGCTTATTTAAAGGCCCCAAAGTATATTTGGGGCCTTTTTTGTTTACCCACTAAATAAATAATATTAGACGGATATTAAATGCCACAATGTTTCGTTTACGTGTATAACTATTTAACCCCTGATTTAGTTGAACATGAAAAAATCGAAAGTAATTAAACTGGTTTTAGTGAGCAGTTTATTAGGATCCGGCAGTGTCACATTTAGCAATGCTGCACCTGACCACACACTGGTCGCGTCTCACATCAAAAATCCGGAAACCAAAAAGAGCTTTGCAGGCATAAGCCTGGCCCGAAATGGCTATTGTAGTGAAAAAGATACCGCAGAACGGCACATAGGGTCTGGAGGCTTTTTTCATCCTGTTATTGTTCGGGGCGGTTTCGGGCTTTTTGGTCACGCCGCGCATGCGTGTTCATAGAAAAGACCGGCGTTCTACTGTAAAATAATAGTTCAGGCAATTCTTGTTTTAACAGCCTGTTTGCCGTATGTTTGGTTAAAATCAACCGTGAAAATATGCTTAAACCTCATAAATACCGGAATTTAACCAGACACCATGCTATTCCTCAAAACAATAAAAATCCAAGCTATTTAAAAATGAAAATTTTATATCCTTTTGGCATTGCACTAATCTTTCTATTAGCTGCCTGTGATAATAACAATGAAGACCAGGCCAAATCCGTAGATAAAAATGGTAGTATTGAAGTATCATTGAGCACTTCGCACATTGATTCGCTGAAAGACCTTTTAACCACACATTATACTGTTTGGCGCAAAGGGGTTAAAGTGAGTGAGTTTAATAAAAGAGATACGGTGCCGTCATTAGGCACGCTAAATACAGAAGGCGAAAATGATAACGGCGACACGCAGGATGTAAAAGTTAAAAAGGATTATGAATTTTTTGTAACAGTAAAATAAGCGGAGCGATGAAAAAGTCAAAAGCTATAACACTGGTTTTGGTTACCGGCTTGTTGGGTTGCAGTCACCCCCGCGAACGCAACCGGTTATATTTACGAACTGATTCTACCGGGTACTATACACGCGCTACCCCCGGTTACCATGGTTACTATATCTTCAGGCCGTATGGCATGTATTATGGCGGAAGTTACATGCGCCAGGGATATTCCAATGCCATTGTACCGGTTTCTGAAAACAGCGTGACAAGGGGTGGTTTTGGAGGTGAAGGGGGCTTCCATGTTTCATCATAACAATGGAGCGGATAGCTATAAGTCCACGAAATCACTGGCAGCAAACGGTTGAAAGTTTAGGTTTCGGTTTTCATACGGCAGATGTTCCCTATTGGGATGAATCGGCATATTATACCTTTACAACAAAGGAAATTGAAAAGCTTGAAACGGTAACGGCCGAGCTTTGGGACCTATGCCTTCAGGCAGTTCAGCACGTTATCGACAATAACCTGTTTGATCAGTTCAAGATCCCCGGGTTTATGGTGCCTCACATTACTGATTCCTGGAATAATGACGCCCCCGCCATTTATGGTCGCTTTGACCTGGTTTACGATGGCAAAACTGAACCAAAACTATTGGAGTTTAATGCCGATACCCCTACCTCACTATTCGAAGCTTCAATAATTCAATGGTTTTGGCTGAAGGATTTCGACGAACCGAAAGACCAGTTCAATTCAATCCACGAAAAACTCATTGCTTACTGGAGGTACCTGAAGGATTATTTGTACGACGATACATTATATTTCACCTGTGTAAAAGGCGCTTTAGAAGACTTTACAACAACTGCCTACCAGCAGGATTGCGCCATGCAGGGCGGCATTAAAACTGAATTTATTTATATTGATGATATTGGCTGGGATAATAGCAATGAATTCTTTGTTGATCTTGATAACAAACCTATCAGGAATATATTTAAACTATACCCTTATGAGTTTATGGTTAATGAAGCATTCGGCAAGAACCTGGTAATTGATAAGCTTAAGGCTCTTTGGATAGAACCTTCGTGGAAAATGATATTGAGCAATAAAGCCATCTTACCGATACTATGGGGTTTATTCCCCTATCACAAAAACCTTTTGCCATCTTATTTCACAAGGAGTAATTTAAAAGATTATGTAAAGAAACCGTTTCTTTCACGCGAAGGAACTAATATAACCATGGTAGAAAATGAAAAACTTATAGCAAGTTCGGATGGCGATTATGGCGCAGAAGGTTTCATTTTCCAGGAGTTGTGCAAACTACCTGATTTTAACGGAAATTTTCCGGTGACGGGAAGCTGGATCGTCGGGCAAGAGCCAGCCGGGATCGGTATCCGGGAATCAAACGGTTTGATAACTGGCAATTTGAGCAGGTTTGTACCTCATCTGATTCTCCCATGATGATACCATCAAAAATAAAGCTGACCGAGTGCCCGCGTGATGCCATGCAGGGCCTGCACCAATTTATCCCTACTGAGTTAAAAGCAGCATATATAAATCTGCTGCTGCAAGTGGGCTTTGATACAATTGATTTTGGCAGTTTTGTTTCGGCAAAGGCGATCCCACAAATGCAGGATACGGCAGAAGTTTTGCAAAAGCTGAATTTGGACAACACAAAGTCAAAATTGCTGGCCATCGTAGCCAATTACCGGGGCGCTGAAGAGGCCGCGCATCATCCGGAAATAACTTATCTCGGCTTCCCTTTTTCCATATCCGAAACATTTCAGCGTCGAAATGCGAATTCGGGTATAGATGCAGCTTTTGATACTGTAAAAAAGATCAGGGAACTTTGCAGCCATAACAACCAGGAATTGCTCGTATATCTGTCTATGGGTTTCGGCAACCCTTACGGGGATGAGTGGAATATTGAAATTGTGCAGCAATGGACAGAAAAACTGGTGAACGAAAACATCAATATCATTGCCCTTGCTGATACAATTGGCGTTGCTACTGCTACTCAGATCAAAGAAATATTCCCTTTACTTTGCCGTCAGTTCCCGGACACTGAATTCGGCGTACATTTACATTCCACACCTGATGCCTGGCGCGATAAAATTGAAGCAGCTTACCAAAGCGGCTGTAAACGTTTTGACACGGCACTAAAAGGATATGGTGGCTGCCCTATGGCAAAAGACGAGCTTACCGGCAATATTGCCACCGAAAACCTGGTGGGCTATCTCCAATCACAAAAAGAGGCCTCTGGGCTTAATTATGACAAATTACGGGAGGCAATGGATTTTTTGGTTAGGATATTTGGTTGAGAAAACTTAATTTTACTTTATGACTGGCAATAACATCCCTGAAATAATTTTACAGGAAACAAAACATCTCCCTGATGATTTACTGAAAGAGGTATTGGATTTTATTTTGTTTTTAAAAACCAAAAGTCATTCCTCAACAGATGCTCAGATACTTTCATCTTTGCAGCAAAATGAGCTAAGCCATCTCGAAGACGAGTTTGAAAACTACAAACTCTTATATCCCAATGAATAGCTACGTAGCTGATACTATGGCTATTGTTTTATACCTTGAGAATCGCAAGTTTCCGGCTAATATTAAGAAGATTTTCACTGACACTGAGCAAGGAAAATCCACAATGTATTTTTCGGCGGTAAGCTTGATGGAGATTGGTTATCTGTCAGAAAAATCAAGAATTGACACTTCCATATCTTCGGTAATAGCATTAACAAAAGAAAATAAGAATTTTATAGTACATTCCCTTGACCCGGAAACAGTTTTTGAAGCTTTCAAAATAAAAAACATTCCTGAACTTCATGATCGGTTAATTACAGCAACCGCCGCAATCTTAAAAGCTGCTCTTATTACTAATGACCCGATTATCCGTCAATCACAATACGTGGAGACGATTTGGTAAACAATATTGGTTAAAAAAAGGGATGACGGCAGGTTAGAAATTAAGCATACATCAGCTTTCCTTTAGGCATAGGAATTTGCCTTCCTAATTCTTTGGCTGTTTGCAACCATTGATCGATAACTGTCTCAATATTTATTAAGGCTTCTGCGTAACTTGCCCCGTCAGCCATGCATCCTGCGAGTTCAGGTACTTCGGCGATTACAGCATCATCTTCTGTGCTCCAGTACAAAATTATTTCATACTTATTTTCCATCAGCGATCAATTTATATTTCAAAATAATTAACCTCACTTGTTTAACCTGATAAGGTTTAGCTTTACTACCTTTCGGTTGAATATTTATTATTTCTTCAATTCCCTCTTTGTAAAATATTCTGTGACTTCCGCCTGTAGTTCTTTCTATAAAGTTAAAATGAAGCAAAATATTTCTTAAATCATCAAAACTAAAGTTATTATCGGCATTACCTGACAATAATTTCAATTGTAACTTTTCAAATTTACCCATTTCTCACCATTTTATAGTGCCTTATCCCAGCTTCTTCAAATTCGGGGCCGGTTTTTTGGAAATTAAATTTCTCGTATAATGATACAGCTTGTATTTGCGCATGCATGTACACGAAGGCAGCATCGTTGGGCAGATCGTTTAAAACAGCTTTTACAAGCGCCTGCCCTACGCCAAATCCCCTGAATTTTTTTAATACAGCAAAGCGTTCAAGCTTATAGCCTTTATCCGTTTTGCGCCATCGGGACGCGCCGGCGGGTTCGCCATCAACGGTGGCCAAAAAATGAGTTGATTCGTCTTCAAATTCCCACTCAAGCTCAGGCGGACAGTTTTGCTCTACAACAAAAACCTCGCGACGAATGGCAAATACCTTTTCCAGCAAGGCAGGGTCTGTAACTTTGCTTACCTGAATTGTGTGGGACATTTTTTTGAGGTGAAAGGAGAAAGGTAAAGGGTAAAAGGCTGAAGGTTGAAAAATCGAATTTGATCTTCCAACCTTTTACCTTTCGCCTTTTACCTTTAACCTGTAGTTTTTACCTATAATTTATTATAAACATCCAGGCAATTCAAATCGCCGAATGCAGATTTTAGTCTTTTTACAAAAGCCTCTTCACCTTTGCGTAACCATACGCGGGGATCGTAATATTTTTTGTTTGGTGAATCTTCCCCATCAGGATTGCCGATCTGGCTTTGCAGATAAGCCTCTTTTGATTGGTAATAATCTTTAATACCTTCCCAAAACGCCCATTGCATATCAGTATCAATGTTCATTTTGATAGCGCCGTAAGATATTGCTTCCCTGATTTCCTCCGGAGTTGAACCCGAACCACCGTGAAATACAAAATTGATCGGTTTTTCTGCTGTCAGGCTAAATTTATTCTTCACATAAACCTGTGAGTTATGCAATATAACCGGTTGCAATTTTACGTTACCAGGTTTATATACACCATGCACATTACCGAAAGCAGCAGCAACAGTAAATCTATTGCTTACTTTTGAAAGTTCTTCGTATGAGTAAGCTACGTCTTCAGGCTGAGTGTATAAACGAGAGCTATCAACATCCGAGTTGTCAACGCCGTCTTCTTCGCCGCCGGTAACACCTAATTCAATCTCAAGTGTCATACCCATTTTTGCCATACGGGCAAGGTACTTGGCAGATATTTCGATATTTTCGTGCAAAGGCTCTTCAGAAAGGTCAAGCATATGCGATGAAAATAATGGTTTGCCTGTTTCGGCAAAAAACTTCTCGCCATGGTCTAACAAACCGTCTATCCAGGGTAAAAACTTTAATGCAGCATGGTCGGTATGCAATATCACTGAAACGCCATAATGCTCTGCCAATAAATGAACATGTTTTGCGGCAGATACAGCACCCAAAATGCAAGCCTGCAGTTTTGAATTATCCAATGATTTGCCTGCATAAAACTGCGCGCCGCCATTTGATAACTGTATGATAACCGGCGAATTAACCGCCTTTGCTGTTTCCAAAACCCCATTGATAGTATTGGTTCCTGTTACGTTTACAGCCGGTAAAGCAAACTGGTGCTTTTTTGCTGCTTCAAATAGCTCCTGCACCTGATCACCGTGCAATACGCCTCTATAATTTTTTAAATCCATCATTTTATTTTTGCAATGCGAATTTAGGCAAATTCCTGACTTAGAGCACAAATATCTTTAAATTTGGATTTTTTTACCAAAGTCTCGTTTAATTGCAAGTATGTCAAAAACCACCCAAAAAACGGATGATAAATTTTTATTTTGATAAAATTGCCCAAAAAGAAAAAACGGCAACAGCGCCCGAATAAAACCAGGATTGCGAAAAGCAAGGGTGAAAGGCCACAACAGTCCTACCTTACAACGTTGAAACCTTAAAACAAAACAACAAATATCTCCAATTTCTAACCTCAAATCTCTATTATCTATCGCAAATCTCTATTATCTAAAATATTTCGTTTCTTTGTAGTCAATTGAAAGAGTTAGATATCGATATGGCTTGGTTTAAACGGGAAATCAAAGGGATAATTACGACTACGGAAGAAAAGAAAGAGACTCCTGACGGAATCTGGAATAAATGCCCTGAATGTAAAAAACCTCTTCACTATTCTGAGCAGGTTGAAAATCAATATGTTTGCCACTATTGCGGCTACCATATGCGCGTAGGGTCAAAGGAATATTTTTCAATATTGTTTGACAATAACGAATTTACCGAACTTGATGCTAACCTGGTTTCCGGTGATCCACTGCATTTTGAGGACACCAGGAAATATACTGACAGGCTAAAAGAAACCATAAAGAAGACCGGGCTGAAAGATGCGATAAGATCGGCTCACGGAAAATTGGGCGGACACGACATTGTGATTGCCTGTATGGACTTTAACTTCATAGGCGGCTCAATGGGTTCAGTTGTGGGTGAAAAAATTGCCCGCTGCATTGATTATGCTATTCAAAATAAAGTTCCCTTTTTGATGATCTCAAAATCCGGCGGGGCGCGAATGATGGAGGCTGCATTTTCATTAATGCAAATGGCTAAGACATCGGCCAAGCTTGCCTTATTATCACAGGCAAAAATACCTTATATATCTTTACTTACCGACCCTACAACAGGTGGGGTAACAGCTTCATACGCCATGCTGGGTGATATTAATATTGCCGAGCCGGGTTCGCTGATCGGCTTTGCAGGGCCAAGGGTGATAAAAGAAACGATCAAAAAAGATCTTCCAAAAGGGTTCCAAACTGCAGAATTTGTTCAGGAACATGGCTTTCTCGACTTTATTGTTGACCGCCGGGAAATGAAGGAAAAATTGGCTTCGTTTTTGAAGATGATGGAGAATTGAGGTTAAAGGCGAAAGGTTAAAGCTGAAAGCAAAAATCACTTCCGTTCATTTTAAGCCAAAAAGAACATTTTATCACTAAAAAATAAGGGCCGTTCAGTTAACTGAACGGCCCTTAAAATATGTCCTGATTTCTTATCTTTTATACATTAAACCTGAAGTGCATAATGTCGCCATCCTGCACAATATAGGTTTTGCCTTCGATGCTTAGTTTGCCATTTTCTTTGATAACAGTTTCCGAACCTTTAAATTTTACAAAATCATCGTATTTTATAACTTCGGCACGGATAAAACCTTTTTCAAAATCGGTGTGGATAACACCTGCCGCCTGCGGGGCAGTAAAACCTTTGGTAATGGTCCATGCACGTACTTCCTGAACACCACAGGTAAAATAGGTAGCCAGGTCAAGCAGCTTATAGGCTGCTTTAATCAGTTTATTTACACCTGATTCGGCAAGGCCCAGGTCATCCAGAAACATCTGGCGTTCCTCGAAAGTTTCCAGCTGCGCAATTTCCGATTCTATTTGTGCCGATATAACCAGCACTTCGGCATTTTCTTCTTTTACTGCCGCCCTTACTTTTTCAACATAGGCATTACCGCTGATAACAGCAGCTTCGTCTACATTGCAAACGTACAGCACAGGTTTTGCGGTTAGCAGCCAGATATCGGCAATATATTCCTTGTCTTCTTCAGCAACAGGTGCAGTACGGGCAGATTTACCCGAAAGCAGGTGCGTTTTATAAACCGTTAAAACATCAAATGTCTTTTTGGCTTCCTTATCACCACCTGTTTTAGCCATTTTCTCAACCTTCGAAATCTTTTTTTCAATCGAATCAAGGTCTTTTAATTGAAGTTCGGTGTCAATGATCTCTTTATCGCGGATAGGGTCTACTGAGCCATCAACGTGGATCACATTGTCATTATCAAAACAACGTAAAACATGGATAATCGCATTTGTTGACCGGATATTTGCTAAAAACTGGTTACCCAGACCTTCACCCTTGCTGGCGCCTTTAACCAAGCCGGCTATATCTACAATTTCAATAACATTTGGCACCACATTTTTAGGGACCACTATTTCTGTAAGTTTTAACAAACGCTCGTCAGGAACAGTAATAACACCCACATTAGGCTCTATTGTGCAAAAAGGAAAGTTTGCCGCCTGCGCTTTGGCGTTCGATAAGCAATTAAAAAGTGTTGATTTACCCACATTCGGCAAACCTACTATACCACATTGTAAACCCATTTTATATTAGTTGATTAAGTAAATCAAGTGAAAGGTTGATTGGGTTAGCTGATTGAATAATTTAAAAATATTTTAATAACTCAATCAACTTATTCAACTAATCAACCATTCTCAAAATTTCCGCAAAGATAACAGAAAAAATCACCTGCCATTTGGAATATTAACAAGGCGTCATTTTCAGGCAAAAAAAAACCTGCCGAGGCAGGTTTCCAATTATAATATTAGTTTAGATTGTTAGGTTTATATTTCAAAAGAAAAATCTTCGTCGGCTGTTTTAGCAACTTCCGGGGCTTCGCTGTATTCATAACGTTTTTCAACAACTTCCTGATTCGCCTTTATATAATCAATGGTATCTTTTAAACCATCGGCAAACTTTTCAAAGTCTTCTTTATATAGAAAGATCTTGTGCTTTATAAAAACGCCATCTTCAAGGCGCTTTTTGCTTTCAGTAATGGTAACATAGTAATCGTTAGACCGTGTTGCCTTAACATCAAAAAAATAAGTTCTCTTCCCGGCTCTCACCTTCTTCGAATAAACTTCTTCACGCTCTCTGTTTTCAAAATCTCCCATATAATATTTTTAGTGTACTTAGTTTTGGTTGGGATAAATATAAATAAATTTTCAATGTTCACGTATTAATTACAATATAATTGAACAATTTATAATGTTATTGAACAACAAAAGCCGATTTTAAACGTTTTCTTCTTCGTCAAGCAGTTGTTTTTCATACAGTTCAAAATAAATACCTTTCTGGTCCATCAAATATTTATGATCTCCCTGTTCCATAATTTCACCTTTGTCCATCACTAATATTTTGTCTGCATTTTTTATGGTTGATATCCGGTGGGCAATAATTATGCTTGTTTTGCCAAGCATATTGCGCCCGAGGTTATTCAATATTTCCTCTTCTGTACGTGTATCAACGGCCGAAAGGCAATCATCAAAAATGAGCACCTGCGGATGCTTAACTATTGCCCGTGCAATAGATACCCGTTGTTTTTGTCCGCCCGACAGGGTGATTCCCCGCTCCCCTATCAGGGTTTCAAATCCTTTTTCCAATTCTATAATATTATCATAAACCGCGGCATCTTTTGCGGCCTGTTCCACTTTTGGCATATCAAGGGTATCGGCGCTGAATGCGATGTTATTTGCAATGGTATCCGAAAACAGGAAAACCTCCTGCGGCACAAAACCGATTTGCGAACGGTAGCCCTCCAGATTAAGCTGCTTTACCGACTGCCCGTCAATCAGCAGCTCTCCCCCTGTGCAATCGTACATACGCATAATTAAGTTCGCGATAGTTGACTTTCCTGACCCGGTACGGCCAATAATAGCAACCATTTCGCCCGGTTCAACAGTAAATGATACATTCTTAAGAGCCTGTATACCTGTGTCGGGGTAAATAAAGGACACATTATCAAATGTGATCTGCCCCCTGATGGTTTGTTTTGCAACTGCCGGCGACACAATTTCGGGCTGTTGGTGCAAAAATTCGTTAATGCGTTTTTGGGAGGCAGCGGCTCGCTGTACCAGGGAAGTAACCCATCCCAATGAGATCACCGGGAATGAAAGCAGGTTCAGATAAACAATAAATTCGGCAATATTGCCTGCTGTTATATCGCCTTTCATCACTTCGGTACCGCCAATATACATGGTAATAACATTGCTTAAACCAATCAGCAGCAACATAAGCGGGTAAAACATGGCCTGCACTTTTACGAGGGCCATAGAATGTGTCTTATAGTTTTCGCTCTCTGTTGCGAAACTTTTTCGCACAAAATCTTCGCGGACATAAGATTTTATAACCCTTATCCCTGAAAAATTTTCCTGAACAAAGCTTGATAATACCGACAAGCGCTCCTGTATTTTTTCACTGCGGAAGTTGATGATATTATTAACGTAATATATAATGAGTGCCAGAATAGGTAAAGGCAAAACCGAAAATATGGCAAGCCTTACATTTACAATCAGCATGGCGTAAATCACCATAATGAACAGCACAACAGTATTTATAGTGTACATTATCCCGGGACCGAGGTACATGCGTACACGGCTTACATCTTCGGTTACACGATTCATCAGGTCGCCTGTGTTATGGCGGCGGTAAAAAGCGAGCGATAATTCCTGGTAATGATGGTAGATCTCGTTTTTAAGGTCATATTCTATGTGGCGTGACATCAATATGATAGTTTGCCGCATAAAAAACAAAAACAAGCCGCGCAATAAAGCAAGGATCAGCACCAGCGAACCGAATAATAAAAGGCTGGAGCCAAATATGCTGTAAATAACCGCCTGCCTGTTGAATCCACTAAATAGCTGATAGGTACTGATATTTTCTGTCACCAGGTCGAATGCAACGCGGACAACCTGTGCCGACAAAACCGCGAAAACATTAGAAATAGCAACGAATAGAATACCTGGTATAAGCCGCCAGCGATACTTATAAAAGAATTTATTAAGGTAAGCGAGGTCTTTCATAGTTTGAAGTCCGAAAGTCCGGAAAGTCCGAAAGTCCGAAAGATCAAAAGTACAAAGAAGCGGGAAAGAAGCAAGGAGGAAAAACACAAGGCGCTTTATTGCGGAGCAGTAAAACAAACAGAAATATTATTACCAATATTTAGCGCTTTAGGTAGATTTCACGTTAACCGGTAATATCATAATGCAAAATACGCTTTGTATTTCTCCTCAAATTCTTCATAACGCAGAACGTCAATATGCGGAAATTTACTACTTTTTAGTTGATGAATATGACGGTCATTACTAACGAGATAATCACACTGTCCGGCAATATAACAGTCCACAAATTTGTTATCATCCTTGTCGTTTTCAATTAATTGCCATAAAAAGGATGGATTTTTAAGTATTACATTGGGAAGCAACAGGAGGAAATCGAGCGTGGCATCAGTACGATCAAGCCCATATCAGAAGGTAATCTGTTCCTGATATTCAGTAAGAATTTCGTTTGATACTACTAAATCGAATTTATTTTGGACAAGTGATTGATATATCCAATGATACTTATAATTTGGGGCAAGAGAAACCAGGAAAATATTCGTATCCAAAATAAGGCGCAGATTACTCATTTAGCCAAGGGTCAAGATCTTCTTCTGTAATATTTCTTTCCTTTACTGCCTTTTGGATATTTTCCTGAAGTTTTCCGGAAAAATACTTTGCCAATAAAGTTTTGATAGCCAGTAAATCTTCTTCCTTTGGCTGAAAAGAATAGACATTTAGCAGTTCCAATTGTAAAGCGCTTAATTTTTGAGTTTGCATAACGCTGTTGCTTTTTACAAAAAAAAAAATTAACAACCAAAATTATTAAACGGTCTTGAAATCATCTTTAATGGAACAAAAAAATCAACTAAATGATATAACTCATAAAGACTACCCAACCAATTATCTTCCGGACTTTCGGTCCCTCCTGACTTTCGGACTTATAAATAAAACTTTGTCACTATAAAAAAAACACATACTTTTGTCGGTGTAAAAATAACTTACTTTTTCACTGCTGATGTCTGCACCTGATCGCGATGATTCTATATTTAGCCAGCTTGAGGCCTTTGGCCATAAAAAGGTGGTGTATTGCAGTGACCCGGATACCGGTTTAAAGGCAATTATAGCTATTCATGATACTACGCTTGGCCCCGCATTGGGAGGTACACGTATGTGGGCCTACAAAACGGAAAGCGATGCTTTGCAGGATGTTTTGCGCCTGTCGAAGAGTATGACTTATAAAGCTTCCATAGCAGGCCTTAACCTGGGTGGCGGTAAAGCTGTGATCATTGGCGATTCGCACAGGGACAAAAGTGAGGCGCTTTTACGCAAATTCGGCCGCTTCATAAAAAATCTTAATGGTGAATTTATCACTGCCGAAGATGTAGGCACCAACCCGCGCGATATGGAATACATCAGGATGGAAACCCAGCACGTAATGGGTGTCCCCGAGAGTATTGGCGGCAGCGGTGATCCATCCCCGATAACTGCGTTAGGTGTTTTTATGGGGATAAAAGCCTGTGTAAAAGAACTATACGGCAATGATAACTTAGCCGGCAGATCAGTTATAGTACAGGGTATTGGCCATGTGGGCGAAAAACTGGTGAAATTGCTGCGCGACGAAAATGTTAAAGTTTATGCTACCGACATCAACGAGGATAGTTTAGGCCAAATTGCCAAAAAATATGGCGCTGAAGCGGTATCAAACAGCAAAATTTTTGAAATTGATGCCGATATTTATGCTCCATGCGCTTTGGGGGCCACTATAAATAGCGAAACAATAAAAAAGTTAAAATGCGGTATAATCGCGGGTTCGGCAAATAACCAATTGGAGGATGAAATTGTTGATGGCCGGATGCTGCTTGAAAAAGGGATCTTATTTGCACCGGATTATGTGATCAATGCGGGCGGCATTATTAACTGCTACTCGGAGTTAATGGGCTTTAGCAAAAAACGCACCATGCAACTCACGGAAAATATTTATGAAGCAACACGAAATGTTTTAAAACTTTCGAAATGCGAAAACATATCAACTATTGAAGCGGCCAACAAAATTGCTGAAAAAAGAATAGCGGATATTAAAAAGGTTAAATCATCATATTAGTTTTATAAACAGTTCTGTCCGTCCGCCAGATGGCGGACGGACAGACTAAATCGTTCTTACAAAATGTTAAATCGCAGGCACCTACGGGTAAAAGTTTTACAGTCGTTATACGCATATTGTCAATCACATAGCGGCGACATAAAGCAACATGAAAAAAATCTGTTGCAAAGCATAGATAAGGTATATGAAATGTATATCTGGATGCTCTCATTGATTTCGGAGGTAGTGGATTACGCCGAAACTGACGCCGAGGAACGGGCGAATAAACATTTGCCAACGGCGGAAGACCTAAATGCCGATGTTAAGATACTAAGCAACCGGTTTATTCTCTCCCTCAAAAAAAACAAAGATTTTTTAACAGGATTAAAGAAATATAAGGTAGCCTGGGATTTTGAACCTGAGTTAACCAAATCCTTGTTCACCATCCTGAAGAACTCGGCTGAATACAAAGAATATCTGAAAAAAACCGGCGACACGCTCCATTCCGATAAAGACATTATCAAATTTATTTTCAAAAAAGTAATTTTGAAATCATCATTGGCCGAACAGGTTTTTGAAGATATGTTTATTTACTGGCCTGTAGATAAGGACGTTTTACAGGCGCTGATAGCCAAGACTTTTAAAAACTTTGCTAATGATGTGCCGGAATTGAACAAGCTGGCAGAGGTGACCGGCAACTGGGAAGAAGACAGGGAGTTTATTGTAAATCTTTTTGAAGAAACCATTAGACATAACGACGACTACCAGGCCCTGATCGGAAGCAAGACCCAAAACTGGGAGCCCGACCGCATTGCCATGATGGACACGCTGCTAATGAAAATGGCCATCGCCGAATTCAGCAATTTCCCTTCCATCCCGGTAAAAGTAACCATTAATGAATACCTTGAGATTTCAAAAGAATTTAGTACGCCCAAGAGTAATTCATTTATAAACGGTATCTTAGACAAGATTTTAATTGACCTGAAAGCTCAAAATAAAATCAATAAAATAGGCAGAGGACTAATAGAATAACAAAAAAGCGTTGCGCTGATTAGTTCCGTTGAAAACAAGTTATTAACGAATAATAATTAAAATGAGAACACTGTTTTTTAGCTTAGTTGCGGCAGCGATGTTATTTTCATCCTGCCATCAATCTACAGGCAGCGCCACAGCAGGTAATACAGGTGGCAGTGCAGAAAATGCGCCGGTAATGAAGTTTGAAAAAGAAACACATGATTTCGGCAAGTTAATTGTGGGTAAAAAAGTTAGTTACGACTTTAAATTCACCAACACCGGCAAATCCCCGTTAATTATTACGGATGGCTATGCCTCATGCGGGTGTACCAAACCCGAATGGCCAAAAGCGCCTATAAAACCAGGCGATAGCGGTATTATCCATGTTACTTTTAACAGCCAGGGCAAAACACCTGGGCTGCAAGACAAACTGATCACTATAACCGCCAACACCGTACCGGCCCAAAATATGGTACATTTAATTGGCGAATTAACAGCACAATAAAAAATAATTTATATAAAAATGATAGCTACTATTTTATTGCAAGCCGCATCGGGTTTCGGTACACAGCAAATAATCATGTTCGGCGCAATCGCCATAGTATTTTATTTCTTTATGATTCGTCCGCAGGTAAAAAAGCAAAAAGACCAGAAGAAATATGTTAATGAGTTAAAAAAGGGCGACCGCGTAGTTACTACTGCCGGGATCCATGGCAGGATCGTTGAAGTTGCAGAAGCTACTTTTGTGGTTGAAGTTGACAACGGCAAAATCCGTTTCGATAAATCAGCAATATCTTTAGAAGCGTCAAAGGCTTTAAATACCCCTCCGGCGGTTACTAAATCGTAAGTTTTTGGTAAAAGGCAAAAGGTAAAAGGCAAAAGGTTTAAGTGGTTCACCCTTTACCTTTCACCTTTTACCTTTCACTTTTTACCTCAAAAAATGGCTATACTAAAATTATCCGCAACAGAACGAAGAAGGTTATCGGCGTTTTTTACCTGCCTGGTGCTTGCAATTCTGGCCTGGATAATTACGGTATTGTCAAATCCAAGTCCCTATAATATTAAGGAAGTTTTAGATTTCAGGAACACTCCACAACGGCGTGCATTCCACTCCCTGCAAGCTGATACTGTAAACGCTACTGTTAACGGAACCGGCTGGGATATGCTTTTTTCGAAAATGAGCCCGGGGAGCAATCATATCGCAGTTGACCTAAGTTCCCTTGAAAATAAAAGCTATGTAGTTTTAAGTTCCCAAATAAACCAGATCAATAACAAAAGAGGTAACGGTCAGCAAATAACCATATTTAACCCGGATACCCTCTATTTTGATTTCTCTAACCGCAAGGTAAAAAGGATCCCGGTTAAATTAATTACGGAAATAAGATACGATCACCAATTTTTCCAGTCGAATAATATTACCATTAAGCCGGCCTATGTGATTATTAACGGCCCTTCAAATGTTATTGATAAAATTACAGAATGGCCGTCGGATACCTTAAAGCTGGACAGCGTAGACGAAACTGTTACGGCCCTTGTAAATTTACAGGCTGTGAAAGAAGGTAACCTAAATGTATATCCTAAAAACGTACAGGTAACCATCCCTGTTGATGAATTTACCGAGAAAGTTTTAGAGATTCCTGTAAAAGTTATCAATAACCGCAATTATGAGGATGTTAAGATCTTCCCGCAGAAAGTAAAGGTTACTTTTACTACTTCGCTTGACAGGTACAAAGATATAGACGAGGACTTTTTTGAAGCGACCGCCGACCTTGACCTTTGGCGCCTGCATGGTTATAAAGTATTACCGGTTGTGATCTCTAAAATACCTGCGTATTGCCGGATCGTAAAGATCGAACCACAAAATATTGATTTTATCATCAAAAAATAATGCTGAAAATTGGTTTAACAGGGAACATTGGAAGCGGCAAAACCACGGTAAGCAAAATATTTGAGCTACTGGGGGTACCGGTTTTTTATGCCGATGACGCAGCAAAAAAGGTAATGGTAACAGATGAGGTGCTGATAAAGGGCATCAAATCAGCCTTTGGCGAAGAAGCCTATTTTGATAACGGCGACTTAAACCGGAAACATATTTCGGCAATCGTTTTTAATGATAAAAAGCAATTGGCGAAGTTAAATTCGTTGGTACACCCGGCAACATTCAGAGCTTTTGACACCTGGGTTAAAAACATAAGCGATGTTCCCTATATTTTAAAAGAAGCGGCCCTGTTGTTTGAAAGCGATTTTTATAAATCTTGCGATTACTCGATTATGGTAAAGGCCCCCTTAGAAACCAGGATCCAGCGGGTAATGCAAAGGGATGGCCTCAGTCATGATGAAATAGAAAAGCGCGATGCCAACCAGTTCAGCGAAGATAAAAAAGTACAGTTAGCCAATTATGTTATCATTAATGATGATACCCAATTGGTGATACCCCAGGTTTTAGAATTGCACAGGGGATTTTTGTCATTGGGCATTGGTCATTAGTCATTGGTCAATGGGTCAATGGGTCAATGGGTCATTTTGCCTCACCTAAATCCTCTCCAAAGGAGAGGACTTGAACTGCGAATTTTTAAAGCCCTCTCCTTTGGAGAGGGTTGGGTGAGGCTTGACGATTATCATTGGGGCATTGGTTTATTTGTGAATTAGCATACGGAAATATCTTGTCCCAAAACAAAACATTAAACCCAACAAAAATTGATCACCCATATCCCAATGACCAATGACGCGCAGCAAATAACTAATGACGCGCAGCAAATGACCAATGACCAAATGATATTAGACGATTTTGTTTCTTTCAATACCAATGGCCTTTACTGTAAGTACGGTGATTTTTATATTGACCCTGTACAACCGGTAGCCAATGCCGTTATTTCACACGCCCATGCCGACCATGCCATTAGTGGCAATAGCGCAGTGTATTGCACAGAGGCAACTATTTCTTTTATGAGGCTACGATACGGGAAAAATTGTGCAAAGGTTTTTAACACCATACCATATAACTCGCCTTTTGCCATCGGCAACGTAAAAATAACGCTGATTCCCGCCGGTCATATCCTTGGTTCGGCGCAGGTGCTGATGGAGTATATGGGCATAAAATATTTATATACCGGCGATTATAAACTCCAAACTGACGCCACATGCGAACCTATTGAATGGGTTAAAACCGATGTATTAATCACTGAAAGCACATTTGCTGACCCTGCTGTTCTGCACCCCGACCCCATCGCTGAAATTGAAAAGCTAAATGCAATAAAAATTAACATTCTGCTGGGCGCTTATGGTTTGGGCAAAAGCCAGCGACTGATAAACCTGATAAATACTTATGCCCCGCAAAAGAAGATTTTAGTACATCACCGCATTGCGCCGATAAACGCTATTTACGAAAAAATGGGATTTTCGCTGGGCAAATCCCAAATTTACGGGCGAAAACTAATGAAAAACCAGGAAGAGTTTGTTTACATAGTGCCGCCATTTACTTTTGACAGTTATATAAATGCGAAGGGTGTAAAACGTTTATTTGCTTCGGGCTGGAAAAACCTGCAGGTAAACACGACCGACACCCTGTTTATATCAGACCATGTGGACTGGAACGATATTTTGCAAATGGTGGAACATACGCAACCAACCCAAATATGGACTTTGCATGGAAATGGAAAACATTTGAAAAAATACTTTGGTGATAGTATATTTGTTAAACTGTTAAATTGATGTTAATAGAAAATATTGACTATTATATAAATGAAGATGGTAACTTAGTTTTTACAAAAGAATATCATTTAAAACGCGGATATTGCTGCCAAAATGAGTGTCTGCATTGTCCATGGGGCTATAAAAAACCTAAACAGGAAACAAGGATAAAAAACAAATAAGGAAATTTGCCTTTTAAGCAAAACGATTTATGCACATAGAAAAAGAAATACTAAGCAGTAAGTTTGAAGACAATTACCATAAGGCTGTAGTTAATATTACTTACACATACGGTTGGATAAATAATTTACTACGTACTGAGTTTGACAAATATAACCTAACCTATCAGCAGTTTAATATATTGAGGATATTACGGGGACAATATCCAAAACCAGCAACTGTTAATTTGTTGAAGGAGCGAATGATTGATAAAATGTCGGATGCTTCGCGGATCGTTGACCGCCTGGTTCAAAAAGGACTGGTTTCACGCTGCACAAATGAAAAAGACAGACGGG